>Ga0265327_10000049_pt1 | contig 268046 bp, 256 predicted proteins | sample 41621metaG_FD_202089 | JGI IMG/M metagenome (GOLD analysis project Ga0265327, IMG submission 202089) | Rhizosphere microbial communities from Carex aquatilis grown in University of Washington, Seatle, WA, United States - 4-16-21 metaG | ecosystem: Host-associated > Plants > Roots >... | reverse complement strand
CAACCAGGCGCCTGGCCAAATCCGAAATCAACTCTGACATTACGTTCCCACGTTCTTGTACATGGGTACGTAGCCTCACACTTCATCGCACTTGAGGGAAGGGCGTGGTTTATTGCCCGCTTACGTTCAAGAATACCTTCGCATGCGCCGCGATCTCGGCTTCAAGCTAAGGGAAGCGGGCAATTCGTTGCTCGATTTCGTCGCCTTCATGCGCCAGCACCGCGCGACCTGCATCACCTCGAAGCTGGCTCTTGCCTGGGCACAACAGCCCAGGAATGTTCAGCCGGCACATTGGGCGCGACGCCTGAGCATGGTTCGCGGGTTCGCCCGTTATCACAGTGCGACGGATCCACGCACGCAGATCCCGCCGCAGGGCTTGCTACCGTTCCGCCCGCAGCGGGCCCGACCCTATCTGTACTCAGACGACGAGATCGGCCGCTTGCTGCGAGCCGCTCTCGACATGACGTACCGTTCCCAACGCGGCGCGCTGAGGCCGTGGGTCTTTCACTGCTTGTACGGGCTTCTGAGCGTCTCAGGTCTGCGGCTGGGCGAAGCACTCAACCTCGAGCTTCGAGATGTCGATCTGCGATCTGCCGTCCTGACGATCCGCGGCACCAAGTTCGGCAAGGACCGTCTCGTGCCTTTGCATATGTCCACCTGCAAGGTGCTCCACCGGTACCTCGTCAGACGAAGCCGCCATTGGGCGGACCGACCGGTGTCTTCCTATTTGTTCGTCTCGAGCTGGGGCAATCGTCTGGACGCCGGTGAGGCTCACCGAACCTTCTATGCGCTGTCTCGGCAGATCGGCCTGCGCGGTCCATTCGACAGCCACGGACCTCGTCTGCATGACATGAGGCATTGCTTCGCAACCAACACACTCGTGCGCTGGTATCAGTCAGACCAGGATCCCGAGCGCCTTTTGCCGGTGCTGTCCGCTTACCTCGGGCATGTGCACGTCGAGGATACGCAGTGGTATCTGAGCGGATCCCCGGAGCTGATGCGTGAGGCCATGCGTCGGCTCGAACGGTGCTGGGAGGATCGGTCATGATCAATCCCGCCAGCTTTGCCCCGCTGCTGGAGCGATTCTTCACCCAGCGCCTGATGCAGCAACGCCAGGCCAGTCCGCACACCATCAGTTCCTATCGAGATAGCTTCCGCCAGTTTCTGAAGTTCGCCCAGAAGCGACTGTGCAAACCACCGTCACGGCTGAGCCTGGAGGAGGTCGATGCCCCCTTGATCGGGAAGTTTCTCGACGACTTGGAGAAGCGCCAGGGCGTCAGCGTTCGCAGTCGCAACCTGCGACTTACAGCGATCCATTCCTTCTTCCGCTATGCCGCGTTCGAAGCGCCCACACATTCCGCGCAGATTCAACGTGTATTGGCCATTCCCAGCAAACGCTACACGCGGACCTTGGTCCCGTTTCTCGAACGTGCCGAGGTCGACGCATTGCTCGCTGCTCCAGATCAACGCACCTGGTCCGGCCGGCGTGATCACGCCTTCATTCTCGTAGCTGTGCAAACGGGTCTGCGCCTGTCGGAGATGACCGGGCTCAGACGCGAGGATCTCATCATCGGTGCGGGTGCGCACTTGCGGGTCACGGGCAAGGGCCGCAAGGAACGCTGCACACCGATTGCCAAACCAACGCTCGCCGTTTTGACAGCTTGGCTGCGGGAGCGTCAGCGCGGTGATGGGCAGGTCCTGTTTCCCAGCGCCAAGGGTGAACGTCTGAGCGTTCACGGCGTGCAATACATGTTGAACAAGCATCGAATGACGGCCTCCAGAGCCTGCCCGTCTCTGCGGCAGAAGCGTGTGACGGTTCACCGTTTAAGGCACACCATGGCTATGGACCTTCTCCAGTCCGGCGTGAATCGCTCAGTGATTGCCCTTTGGCTCGGGCACGAGAGCGTCGAGACCACGCAGATCTATCTCGACGCATCCCTCGCCATGAAGGAACAGGCGCTGGCCAAGACGACGCCGCTACTCAGCACACCAGGCCGATACAAGCCCACCGACCGACTGCTGGACTTCTTGAACGCTTTATAGACGGGGAACTATGTCGCGTGGGCGTCGGCGGCGGTTTGCGAGGTTCCCATGCCGCTGCAGCCCGCGCGCACTACCAGACATAGTCAAGAGGGGTAGATAGTGCCGCAGAACGTGCGGGGTCACTCGCTTTTGAAGCAGCGAGGAGCACTGCTTGCTTGCGGCGACAGCGTGTTTGGTCAAGATGTATTGCACTCCGTGCGAACTCAGGCGTCCACCCCTGGCATTGGGAAATACGGGCTGCCTGTCGGCCCCGGGCAATTCTTGCAACCAAGCCTTTAGCACGGCGCGTGTTTGCTTGGTCAAAGGAGTGCAGCGTTCCTTGCGGCCCTTGCCGACGACCCGGACGTGCGACCCCGTTCCGAGCACAACGTCGTGCCGCTCGAGCCCCGTTACCTCGGACAAACGCAATCCGGTCTGGACGGCGACCAGGATCAACGCATGATCGCGGCGGCCGGACCAGGAATTTCGGTCAGGGGCCGCCAGCAAGGCATCTACTTCCGGTCTGGTCAGATAGTGAACCAGAGCTCGCGTGAAGCGCTTGGAGGGAATGGCCAGAACGCGCTGGATCTGGGCGGAGCATGCCGGCTCTTCGTAGGCGGCATATTGGAAGAACGAGCGAATCGCAGTAAGCCGCAGATTGCGAGTGCGTGCGGTCACGCCACGCCGCTTCTCCAGATCATCAAGGAAGGCCGCGACCAGCGGCGCGTCGACATCTTGGAATGCCAGCTGTGAGGGATGCTTGTGCAGGCGCTGCCGTATGAACTGAAGCAGGAGGCGGAAGGTGTCGCGATACGAGAAAATCGTGTGCTGGCTCACTTCGCGCTGCTGCATCAGGCGCTGAGTGAAGAAGCGTTGCAGGAGAGGGGCCAAGCTGGAGTTGTTCATCATGACTGGTCCCCCCAACGGTTTTCCAGTCGCTGCATCGCCTGTGACATCAGAGCTGGCCACGCGGCGAGGTACCAGTACGTATCGGAGACACGCACATGCCCCAAGTACGTGGAAAGCACGGGCAATCGTCGCTCGGCGTCCTCACCGCATTCGTACCAATGCAGCAGCGTGAGTGCGGCGAAGCGATGGCGAAAATCATGCAGTCGCGGTCCATGAGATGCGCTGGGCCCTCGGAGGCCCGTCTGTCGCGACAATGCATAAAAGGTTCGATGCACACCTGATGAATCGAGCCGAGTGCCTCGACTCGAAACGAACAGATGAGGCGCTGAGCGCCCAGCGAGAAATTGCGCCCGCCGCCCCAAGTAATCAGCAAGCACCGCGATGGTCGAGGCATGGAGAGGCAACAGGCGCGACCTTCCAAACTTGGCGCTTCTGATCGTCAAGACGCCCTGGTCAAGGTCAACGTCGTTGACCTCGAGACCGATGGCTTCACCTATGCGCATGCCTGAAACGACCAGCAGGCCGATCAGACAATAGTAGGTCCACGGACGCAGCCCCGTCGTGGGGGAAAGCCTGAGTGCGGCGGTGAGCAAACCTTCGACCTCGGCCTCCGTATACAGGTACGGCCTGGCGCGGCCGGGGCGATAGGGCAGGAGTCTGGATGAAGGAATCTCTGTTAGCGGGTCGGTGGCACTTCGATAGCGTGCAAAACCTCGCACGAAACTCAGGCGCCTGGCCCATTCAGTACGTCTCACGGAGATGCGCTGCTTGGCCCACTCGAGTGCCAGGGCAACAGTGATGTGGGATGCGTCTCGCTGCTCCATGAAGTCGATGAACTGGGGCAACTTCAGGCGGGCTTCGTACATCCTGAAGCCCAAGGCATGACGCATGACGAGGTAGCTTTGCATGGCCTCTCGCAATGAGTTCATGGCGCTGCTCCTGGCCATGGGAGGGCAAGTGCTCGCAAGGCGAGCAGGTCAACCTTGGCATAGATCGTCGTGGTCTGCGGACTGCGATGGCGCAGAAGCTTGCCGATCTCCGACAATGAAGCGCCTTGACTCAGCATCTGCGTCGCAAGGGCATGCCGAAACTGATGGGCGCCCTTGCGTGGTGAATCGATTCCTGCGCGCTCGAACGCGGTCCTGACAATCTTATCGATCGACTGCGGTGGCTTTATTCCTTGAATCGGAGCGCGCACCCGCAAGAACAGGGATCGATTGGCGATTGCCGGGCGGCCATGCTGGAGGTACTCCGCGATGGCTTCGCCAGCATCGGCTGGCAAGGGCAGCTGACACTCCCGACCTCCCTTGCCGCGCACCCGCAGATGACCGGCTTGCCAATCGATATCCTGGAGCGTGAGGGCGCAGATCTCGCATGCTCGGAGCCCCAGCCGAGCGAGCAGCAACAGGATCGCGTGGTCGCGACGACCCGTAATGGTGTGGACATCGCAAGAGGCAAGCAGCTGCTGGGCATGGTCGGGTGCGATCGCACGAGGGATCGATGTCCTTGACCAACTCGCCACGGTCGGAATCGCGGCTGCAAGGTCCGCGGTCACATCGCCGCGGTAACGCGCGTATTGCAGGAATGAGCGCAGCGCGGTGGTCATGGTCTTGGACCGCTTTGTTTGAAGATGCGCTGCCTGTTGCTGGACAAACCCGATGACGTCGGCGGCGCTCAGGTCGCCGAGGTTCACCTCTGCGAGGCCGAATCGCTCCGCCAGGAATTGGCTGACGAATGGCACGTAGGCCCTTATCGTCGACGATGCGAGTGCCCGCTCGTGTCCCAGGTAGGCGGCGAAATCGCTTGCGAATTCCTCGGATGGCGTGACGTCGATCAGCGCCGTCGGAGTTGGGGTGGAGACGTCACCTCGTTCGCGCAAGAGCGTCAACAATCTGGCCAGTGCAACCTGATCGCCACGTCGTGGACGCTTGTGAAGCGCGCGATGACGGAGAAACCGATCCGTATGATCGCGCGTAATCTCTGACAGCGAGACTCGCTTCGCCATTAGCCATCGGCTGAAATCGGCAACAAGGCGGGTCTCCATGTGCGCGGAGAATGCGGCGTATCCCTGGTCGATGAGATGCGAGGTGAAGGCGCTGATGCAAACGGCCAGCGGCCCTTCAGGTGCGTGTGACAGGGACCACGAAAGCTCGCGAGAATGTTCCATGACGTGCTCCTTCCAATCGAGTTACTTTGGAAGGAGCAAGACTATGTCCGGAGAACTCTGATGAACACCTCGCGCAGTGGCGCGGCGGACCGGGTGCTGGACATAGGCGGGTGCGGGATACAGTGACGCCTATGTACTGCGGGCCATAGGCGTCATGCGCACGCCTCGCATGCGCTGCAGGGCAGGGAAGGGCAGACCCCGGTGCCGCTTCAGATCGTGCAGAACAATCTCGGGCATGTGTCCGTGGGCACGACTTCGCTGTACCTGGTTACGGAGCGCGACGAGCGCCTGAAAGCGATGCGCGGGTTCTGGAAGCTGCCGGCAACGCCAGCTCGGCCAGGAAAGTAACGATGCCCACGCCATCCCACTCGGTCTGGTCGCCGTTGCGGCTTCCTCACTTCCGTGGCCTCTGGGCCGGCAGCGCCATCTATTTCACGGGCAACGCCATGCAGGTCATGGCGGCGTCGTGGCTGATGGTGGAGCTCACCGGCTCGTCGTTCCTGGCGGCCCTGGTGCAAACGGCGGTGTTCTTCCCGATGTTCCTGCTGGCCCTGCCGGCGGGTGTGCTGGTCGACACCATGGATCGGAGGCGATTGATACTGAACGCACTGCGAGTCCAGATGGTTGTCCTCGTGATCTTGTCGCTGCTGGCAGTGCTGGGGTGGGCGGGCGCCGCAACGCTTCTGGTGTTCACCTTCGCCGCCGGCTGTTGCACCGCGCTGCTGTCGCCGGCCTGGAGCACGAGCCTGGCGGACGCGGTGCCGCGCGCGGAAATGCCGCAAGCCATCACGGCGATGTCGATTGCCTGGAACAGCGCGCGGGCGCTGGGACCGTCGATTGCGGGCTTCGTGTTTGCCTGGCTCGGTGCGGGCTGGGTGTTCGCGATGGCAGTGTTGAGCGCCGTGTTGATGATGGGTGCGGTGCAGCGCTGGCCACCCGCCCCGCACGCCAAGTCGCCGCTGCCGGCCGAACGCTTGTGGAGCGGCACGCTCGCGGGCCTGCGCTACGCGCGGCACTCCCCGATGATCCTGGCGCAGCTGCTGCGCACCGTCGCCTACAGCGGAACGGGTTCCGCGCTGTGGGCGCTGTTGCCCGCCATCGCGGCGCAGCAGCTGCAGCTGGGTGCCGCGGGATTCGGTTTTCTCATGGGCTGCCTGGGGACCGGTGCTGTTGCGGCCGGACTGGTGCTTGGCAGGCTGCGCGCACGCCTGGGCCTCGAGCGGCTGGTCGCGACGGGTGCATCGTCTTTGCGGGAGTCATGCTCATCGCCGCATTCGTGCGCATTCCGGTGGTGGTGTTCGTGGCACTGGCCATCGGAGGCGCCGCCTGGATGTCGGTGATGGCCACCTTCAACACGGCGACGCAGTCCAGTGCGCCACCATGGGTGCGATCGCGCGCCGTTGCGTTGCACACCATCAGCGCGCTGGGTTCGTTCGCCATCGGCTCGGCGTTCTGGGGCGCGGTCTCCGGCGTCGCCGGGCTGCCGGTCGCATTGGGCGTTGCAGCAGTGGCGATGACGGCCGGCATTGCGCTGGCCCGATGGTTCCCGCTGCGGATGGGCGAAGCACTGGAAGTGACGCCGGTTGCCTTGTGGGACGACATGTTGGTCAAGGACCAGCCGCTCCCGGACGACGGGCCGGTCTCAGTGGAGGTGAGCTATCGCATCCGCATCGGCGAAGCCGACGAGTTCCTGCATGTGGTGAGTGAGCTGCGGGCGTCCCGAAGACGCGACGGCGCGACGCTTTGGCGTGTGTACCGGGACCTCGGGGATCCGTCGCGCTACGTGGAGCGCTTCATCGTCGCCTCCTGGGCCGACTATTTGCACCAGCGTGCGCGGGCCACGCTGGCAGACCAGGAAGTCGAGGCACGCGTTCGCGAGTACCTCGCAGAAAGCGAAGTCGTGACGACGCAGCATTACATCGCCGTACGGTAAGCCGGAGGCAGTGCTGCGGCTGCACCTCCAGCGACGGATGACGGCAACCCTCAATGGGCAGCGCACGCGCGGTCCAGGGCATCCCGGAACGCCTTGGGCTGAACAAGGTCCGTGATCGACGGCGATGTGGCTCTTGCCAAAATCACTGTTTCACGCAGCGCGCTCCGAAAACCCGGCTTCGCCTATTGGCCACAGTTGGATGCGCCCAGTGGAGTTCTACAATTTCTCGTGAAGCCGTTGCTGGGATGGCCAGCTCTGCGCACGAAATGGAAGCTCGTACCCCCTACTTGCAAGTTGCCGACAGCGGCGTTCATGATCAAGGCGCGTTTGTGACGCAGGATCTTCCGACGGCAACGCTTCTGGGCACTTATCAGGGGCGTCGCTACTCTGCGGAACAACTGAACCGGCGGCACTGGGACGACAGCCTCACGTACCTGTTTTCCCTGTCGAATGGCGACACGATCGACGGAAGCCGGGGTGGCAATGCGACCCGCCACATCAATCACTCCTGCGCGCCGAATTGCGAAGCAGTGGAGGAGTTCGATGCGAAGGGCCGATTGGTCCTGAGGATCTATTCGCTCAGACCATTGCTGGCAGGCGAAGAGTTATTTCTGGACTATGGCCTGATCGTCGACGAGTCCTTCAAGGCGTCCGACTATCCCTGTTTCTGTGGTGCGTCCTCTTGCCGCGGAAGCATGGTTGCTTCGGGCTAACTGTAATGTCTCAATAGGTTGTTCACCCGGAAGTGTCTGGGAGACTGGAGTTACGACGCTTCAGAACTCACACAGGAAACAACCGGGTGAACAGCCATAAGAATGCCAGATTGACTCTGGAAGGGCGCAAGTTGCTCATTGAACGCATCGCGGTGATGGGGCTGATGCCGGCAGCCGAGGCTGCCGGCATCAGCCCGCGCACGGCGCACAAGTGGCGACGGCGCTTTGTGGAACAAGGGGTTGCAGGCTTGCAAGATCGCAGCTCGCGCCCTGCCAGGACGAGGACGCGCGTGGACGCCAGCCTTGCCGAGCGCATCGCGCAATTGCGTCGCTCGCGCATGCCGATGCGCACCATCGCCATCATCGTGGGGCGCAGCTTGGCCACCGTCAGCCGACTGCTCGCACGCCTGGGGCTGTCCAGCCTGAAGGCCCTCGATCCGGTTGCACCACAGGTGCGCTACGAGCGCGAGGCGCCCGGCGAACTGCTGCACATCGACACCAAGAAGCTCGGGCGCATCGTGCGCCCCAGCCATCGCGTCACAGGCGATCGGCGCGATTCGGTGGAAGGCGCGGGCTGGGAGTTTGCGCACGTAGCTATCGATGACCACTCACGCGTGGGCTTCGTGCAGATGCGCAGCGACGAGCGCAAGACATCAGCGGTGGAGTTCCTGCAAGCGGCAGTGGCGCACTACGCAGCGCTGGGCGTGACGATCAAGCGGCTGATCACCGACAACGGCTCGGCCTACCGTTCTCGGCTGTTTGCCAAGACCTGCCAGGCCTTGGGCATCAAGCACTCGTTCACGCGGCCTTACCGTCCGCAGACCAATGGCAAAGCGGAGCGCTTCATCCAGACCTGCCTGCGTGAATGGGCATATGGTCGCATCTGGGCCAATAGCGCCGAGCGCACCGCTTGGCTGCCCGCGTTCCTCAGCTACTACAACGCCCGAAGGCCTCACTCGGCCTTGGGCTACAAGCCGCCAGCGTCCCGCATTTGCGGGAACAACCTATTGCAACTCGACAATTGCGAGAGAGTCCACAGGTTGAACGTGTTGAAGCCACATCTGCAAACCACCATCTGGACCCTGCTGCGCGACGGCGCGACGCAGCGAGAGATCGCGCGCGTCACGGGCATCTCGCGCCACACCATTCGCGGCTATCAGAAGCAGTTCACCAGCCAAGGTGACGCCGGGCCGCCGGGCGCAATTGGCAGCGGGCCGATCCAAACTGCTTCACCCTGGCCACCGACCCGGCCGCCCGGCTCCGCGCCGAGCAGCATCACGTCGGCGAGCGAGCCGCACCGCGCCTTCATCGCGTCGCAGTTGAGTCTCAACCGCTACGCGATGGCCGTGTACCCGGACCTGGTCGACCAGTTCGGTTTCACCGGGGCCTACAACTCGGACAAGCGTTTCGCCGCCAGGCTGCGCAAGCGCGAACCGCAGCAGTTCGATCGGTTGTCGTTCCAGCCCGGCGAGCAGATGCAGGTCGACTACGGCGAGGGCGCGCCCACGCGCGTGAAGGGCACCGAGCGCTTCCGCAAGCCGCGCCTGTTCGTGGCCACGTTGCGCTATTCCCGGCGCAGCTTCCGGCGTGTCGCTTGGAAGTCCAGCCAGGAGGTCTGGGCCCGACTGAACCGCACCGGGGCGGTTCTGTGGAGAACCTCCCGGAATCGACGCTGGTCTATCTCCGTGGCAGCCGCTATTGCGAGACCGACCAGCTCACCGAAATTGCCTGGCAGCGCTTTGGCTCCTCCCCGATCGGGTGGGGGCGCGTCCAGGCGGTCTGCGATTTTGTGCACCAACACATCAAGTTCGGTTACCAGAATGCAAGTCGCACGCGCACCGCGCTGAGAGCCTATAACTAAGGCCAGGGCGTGTGCCGCGACTACGCGCACCTGGCGATCGCTCTTTGTCGCTGCCTGAACATCGCGGCTCGCTAGTGCAGTGTTCCATTCAGTTTGGAACTTAAGCGACTGTTGGCGCGAATGACCTTTTGCAGGATGTCGCGAGCGCTCTTGGTCCAGATGAATGGCTTGGGTTTGATGTTGTGATGCGCGACGTACTCATTGATCGCAGCGATGAGGTCGGGCACGCTGGTGAACACCCCGCGGCGCAGCCGCTCGGTGGTGATGTCGCGGAAGAACCGCTCCACCATGTTCAGCCACGACGCCGAGGTGGGCGTGAAGTGCATGTTGAATCGGGGATGCTTGCCCAACCACGCTTGCACGGCCGGATGCTTGTGCGTGGCGTAGTTGTCGGCAATCAGATGCAGCGTCTTGTCCCTGGGCGTCTGGCGATCGATCTGGCGCAGGAACTTCAACCACTCGACGTGGGTATGGCGCTGCTGGCACTGGCCGATGACCTGGCCGTCCAGCACGTTGAGCGCGGCGAACAACGTGGTCGTGCCATGGCGCTTGTAGTCGTGCGTCATGGTGGCCGCGCGCCCCTTCTTCAGCGGCAGCCCGGGCTGCGTGCGGTCCAGCGCCTGCACCTGGCTCTTCTCGTCGCAGCACAGCACCAGCGCACGCTCGGGAGGCGACATGTACAGCCCCACGATGTCCTCGAGTTTCTCGACGAACTGCGGGTCCCGAGAGACCTTGAAGCCGCGCACGATGTGAGGCTTCAACCCATGCGCATGCCAATGACGCATGACAGTGCTGGCACTCACGCCCAGTTCGGCCCCCATCTTGCGCGTGCTCCAGTGCGTGGCCGCCGCGGGCTTGGTTTGCGTGGTCAGTTGCACCAGCCGCGTCGCATCCACCTTCATGGGAGGCGCGCCGCGCGGCAAATCGCGCTCGATTCCGCTCATACTAATTTGCGTTCAAAGATATAGAAGTTATCCATTCGAATCCGGTCATTGATCCGGTTCGAATGGGGTCGGCTTCGAGCGCGACGAGGCCTTTGGTCAACGCACTCTCGACCGCATCGAGATTGGCGAAGACGTGGTTGGCAAAGCACTCTTCGCGCAACGACTTCCACAGGTGTTCGGCAGGGTTGAGTTCCGGGCTGTACGGGGGCAAGAAGACCAAGCGCATGTTGGCCGGGACGATGAGGTCACCGGCGATGTGCCAGCCGGCTTGGTCCATCACCATCACGATGAACTCCTCGCGATGGCGTTGCGCGACCTCGTCGAGGAACAGCGACATCGTCTCGGCGTTGACCCACGGCAGCACCAGGCTGTCGAGCACGCCGTCGTGCGGACTGACGGCGCTGAAGGCATAGATGTACTTGCGCTCCAGACGCGCACCGACCACCGGGCGTGTGCCATGGGGAGCCCAACAGCGCCGGGGCGTGCCCAGCAAGCCGAATCGGCCCTCGTCCTGGAACATCAGGCGCACCGCGCAGCCGCGTTCAGCCTGGCGCACGACCTCTTGGCGTACCGTTCGGCGCAGTTTTTTTAAAGGCGACCTGTGCCGCCACGTCCGCCTTGGGGTGTCGTGGGCGCGGCACCACCTTGCGCCAACCGTGGCGGTCCAGCAGACGGTAGACCGTCGAGGGTGCCACTGGCTTGCCCAGTTGTTCCTGATAGGCCTGCTGGATCTCGGCCACCGTGAGCATCCCGCCGGATTGGGCGCGCTCCACGAACGGCGCCAGGAGTTCTTGCTCCTGCTCGGGGCTCAGGTGCTGGTGATTGCGGCCACCGCGAGCGCGCACATCGAAGATGGCATCGCCCTCCTTGGCCCAGCGCGAGTGCATGACATGAACCGTCCCCGTGGACCAACCGAGCAACTCAGCGATCTGCGCGGCCGAACTGCCAAGCGTGGCCCGGATGAGCACGCACTGGATGCGCTGGTACTCCGAGTGACTGCCGGCTTGCTTGAGCCGCTCAGCCAGCCGGGCAATAGTGGGCTTGTCGCCCACGATCAACGTCTTCATTCACGTCTCCTTGAAGTTCGTGAATGGACATGATATCTAATCTATTGAACGCGAATTGGTATCAGACGCGCTTGCGCATAGCGCTCGCGCCAACGCGCGACCTGTACGCGCCCGATGCCCAACTGTTCGGCAATGTCCTTGTTCTGAACTCCATCAGCGGCCAGCAGCACGATGCGCGCACGCTGTGCCAGTCTGACGGTCGTGAGCTTGGAGCGCGAGAGTCTCGTCAACTCCTCACGCTCGTCGTCGCTCAACGCAATTTCAGGGGCAACTCTCATTGGCTCTCTCCGACCTGCAAGGCAGTAGAGCATGAGAGATGCCGGGTTCATTTAAGTTCCTTCAAGAACAGAACACTACACTAGTGCACCGGCTATCTTGGCGATGTCGGCACATAGCCGCCCTACGCGCCGGGCGATTTTGCGGCGTGGTTCGAGGCTTATCAGTAGGTCCGTGCGTATCGCCTTAGAAGTACGTCCTGATGAGATTGAGTCACCGATCGCTCATGGATCGATCTCAAGGTTGTCGATGAGGCGCGTGTTGCCGAGGCGCGCCGCGGCCAAGGCGACCAGGGGCTCACCGGCCCGTGGCGCCTGCAGGTCCGCGCGGCGTCGCAGCACCAGGTAGTCCGGCGCCCAGCTACGCTGCCGCAGCGCCTCGGTCGCGCGCGCCTCGATGGCGGCAAAGTCGAGGTCGCCGGCGCGCACCGCCTCGGCCATGCCGCGCAGCGTGGCGGAGAGTTGAACGGCTTCGGCACGCTCCGCATCGCTCAGGTAGCCGTTGCGCGAGGACAGGGCCAGGCCACCGTCGGCACGCCGCGTCTCGACGCCGACGATGTCGATGGGCAGCGTGAACTGCCGCACCATGTGCCGGATCACCATGAGCTGCTGGAAGTCCTTCTTGCCGAACATCGCCACGCGCGGCTGCACGCAGCAGAAGAGCTTCATCACCACGGTGCAGACGCCGGTGAAGAAGCGGGGACGGAAGTGGCCTTCGAGGATGTCGCCGATGGCTGGGTCGGGATGCACCTTGAAGCTTTGCGGCTCGGGATACAGCGTCCTCTCGCCGGGTGCGAACAGCACGTCGCAGCCGGCCGAGCGCAGCTTGTCGCAGTCGCTGTCCCAGGTGCGTGGATAGGTGTCGAAGTCTTCGTGCGGCAGGAACTGCAGGCGGTTGACGAAGATGCTGGCCACCGTGACGTCGCCCAACGGCCTGGCCTGGCGCACTAGGTCGAGGTGGCCGTCGTGCAGGTTGCCCATGGTGGGGATGAAAGCGGGGCGGCGGTATGCGCCGAGGTGTTCGCGCAGGTCGTCGATGGTGCGGACAATGTGCATGTGCGGGATCTCCCAGGGGATGATTCGGTTCACCAGGCGTGCAGCTGGTCGTCGGGAAAGCTTCCGTCCTTCACGGCGCGCACATAGGCCTGCAGGGCCTGCGCGATGTCGCCGCTGTCGGCCATGAAGTTGCGCACGAACCTCGGCAGCTTGCCGAGGTGGATGCCCAGCATGTCGTGTAGCACCAGCACCTGTCCTGCCGTGGCACGCCCGGCGCCGATGCCGATCGTGGCGCAACGTGTCAGTTCCTGCGTGAGCGCCGCGGCCAATGCGGCGGGCACCATCTCCAGCACCAGCATGGAGGAACCGGCGTCCTGCAGTTCGAGTGCATGCTGGCGCAGCACGGCGGCAGCTGCGCTGCCCTTGCCCTGCACACGATAGCCGCCGAGCGCATGCACCGTCTGCGGCGTGAGGCCGAGGTGCGCACATACCGGGATGCCGCGCTCCACCAGGAACCGCACGGTTTCGGTGGTCCAGCCACCGCCTTCGAGCTTGATCATGTGCGCACCCACCTGCATCAGCACCGTGGCGCTGCGCAGCGCCTGCTCGCGCGACTGCCGGTAGCTGCCGAAGGGCAGGTCGGCGATGAGCCAGGCGGTGCCCTGCACGCGGCGCAGGCCGCGCGAGACACTGTCGGTGTGGTAGCGCATGGTGTCGAGCGTGACGCCCACCGTGCTGTGCAGGCCCTGGCAGACCATGCCGAGCGAATCGCCCACGAGCAGACACTCCACGCCGGCCGCATCGGCCATCGCGGCGAAGGTGGCGTCGTAGGCCGTGAGCATAGCGATCTTCTCGCCACGCGCATGCATGTCCGCGAGGCGCGGCAGGCTCAGCGGCTTGCGCAGGGAAGGTGGCGAGGCGGGCGGCAGCGTGCCGTAGGGGCTGGCCGATTCGGTGGTGGTCGACATCGTCGGAAGCTCGCGTCGGCGGGGCTCAGGCCGTCACCGCTTCGCCGGAGGCCGCCTGCACCGGAACGTGGGCGCGCTCTTCCTTAATGCGGTTGGCGCCGTCGACGAACACCAGCTTCGGCCGATGCGCGGCCACCTTTTCCTCGGGCATCAGGCCGAAGGCCGCAATGATGACCAGGTCGCCGACCGAGGCCTTGCGCGCGGCGGAGCCATTCACCGAGATGATGCCGGTGCCACGTTCGCCGCGGATGGCATAGGTCACGAAGCGCTCGCCGTTGTTGATATTCCAGATGTGCACCTGCTCGTTCTCGGCGAGGTTGGCGGCGTCCAGCAGGTCTTCGTCGATGGCGCAGGAGCCCTCGTAATGCAGTTCGCAATCGGTGACGGCAACGCGGTGGATCTTGGATTTCAGAAGGGTGCGGAACATGGCGTGGCAGCTTTCTCTTCGAAAGAAGGAAGTGGATGGAAGGGCGATGAGGAGGAGGATGAGCGGTGGTGCCGGCCCGCGGCCGGTACCGGCTCTGTCGGTTCTGCGGTCGAGGCAAAGTCCCTTGCAACCGCTACCCAGGCCTTGTTGACCTGCAGGCCACGCGCGTTGAAAGCGGGGTCGACCGCAGTTGCGCCGTCCAGCCCATTCTTCGTATGGGTTCGGACAACTCTTGCTGTCGAGCCTGCGCCCTATGTTCTATGCGCGTCTTGAAGCGGTAATTCCAGCCCGCCTCGGTCAACAGTCGACGAGCATGCGCGTTGCCTGTCTTGGTGATGCTGCCGCGACACCTGTGCTCGCCGCTGGAATGCTTGGATGGAACCAGGCCGAGGTAGCCCATGAGATTGCGCGGATGGGCAAAGCGCCCGAAATCGCCGACCTCGGCCACCAGGCCAATCGCCATGATCGCGGCGACACCGCGCAGCGCCTGCAGCGCACCGACCACCAGTTCGAAGCGCCAGCCTGTGATCGAGGCCTGCAACGCTTTCGTCAGGCGATCGACGCGGGCAGCTGACGCTGTTCCGGCTTGCCAGTATTCGGTGAACGCCGTCGGGGCGGCGCCAGCGCCGAAGTTCGACGTCGCCAGCCAGCGGTAGTAAGCGCCGCACCAAGATGTCTTGCTTTTGTAGCGCACGTCGTGGCGCAGCAGGAAGCCCTTGAGCTGATGGCGGGCTTGCATGCGGCTGTGGACTGCATCTTCGCGCGCTCGCGACAAATCATGGATCGCTTCTTCGCCTGGATTGAGGAACCACACGGCGCTCAAGTGGCCCGCGCGTGAGAGCTCGGTCAATTGAACGCTCCTGCATGAGTCCGTCGTGATCCGATCGCCGAGTCGTCGCGCCATCTGCGACGGCCTCGCAGAGCTAGCCCTTGGCCTTGAGGGCACGCTGTAGCCGAAGCCCGTCGGACCAACCTCGTCAGCGGCGCCGACCTTGACCAGCACCTTCAGCAACTTGTTCACATCGTGCCGCGCCTTGCCGATCAGGCGCCCGGGCGCTCGACTTGGCTCGGCCGCTGCCATGCTGATACTGTCCTTGGGGACATCCAAACCCACGTGAATCTTGCTACGCTTCTCCATGGTCGGTCTCCTTGTTGCTGAGACGCAAGTCACAGCATGTAGCTCTGCTTTCTTGGACGCAGCCTACGATGTTGGAGGCTGGCCGCCTGTCAGGGAAGGATTGACACAAAACAGTCCGGTCCGTGGTGTTCCGGCTGTGGATCGCGGCGCAGAAGCCTGAGCCCGCGCAGCTTTTCGAGCTGGCGTTTAACGATAAGGTCAGGCCGGCATGCTTCGAACTAATCTTCAGGCACTGGCATGCTAACAAACTGTCGTTTGTTAGGTTTAAGATGCGGGTGATTTCGAAAGGAGAACCTGCGAATGACAACTTTTGCTTCTGACGCCAACGGCGGCCGCACTATTCGTGGGAAGGCCGCCATTGTTGGGGCCGGCCGATCAGACGTTGGCCGAGTGCCCAACAAGAGTGTCATGGCACTAGCCTCTCAAGCAGCCAAGGCCGCATTGGCGGACGCCGGAATGGATCGCTCAAACATTGACGGCGTGTTGACAAGCGCGGCGTTTGCTGCGCCCTTCCATCGCTTTAGCGTCGCCTTCAGTGAGTACTTCGGAATAGTACCGACGTTCTCGAATACGCTGCAAGTATCAGGCGCCACCGCCGCAACGATGTTTAACATCGCAGCGGCCGCAATCGCCGGTGGATTAGCCGAAAATATCTTGATCGTCGGCGCTGACAGTCTGCTTACCGGGCTGTCCCCCGACCTTGCCTTGCGCTCCATGACCGAGAGTCGCGACCAACAGTATGAAATGCCATTTGGCATTCCCGTTGCCAACACCTTCGCGATGACAGCGCACCGCCATATGAAGGATTTCGGTACCACGTCCGAACAGTTTGCGAAGGTGGCAGTAATTCATCGCGAGCACGCTCGCCGGACGCCAGGTGCGCAGATGACCGAGCCAATCACCGTGAACGATGTACTCAACTCAGGGTGGGTTACAACGCCGTACCACAAACTCGATTGTTCGTTGATCTCCGACGGAGCTGTTGCATTCGTCGTCTCTTCGTCGGATCGGGCGAGGTCGGGGTTCAAGACCAAGCCGATCTTCATTCTCGGCGGTGGCGAATGCTATACGCACGAGCACATCTTTCTGATGCCATCACTGACCACGACGGGGGCCGTTCAATCGTCTGCGAATGCCTACGCGATGGCCGGCTGCGCGCCAAAAGACATCGATATAGCAGGTGTCTACGACTGCTTTACAGGAACAGTCATCATGATGCTGGAGGATCTCGGTTTTTGCCCGAAGGGCGAGGGCGGGCGGTTTGTCGATGATGGCCAAATAACGTACGGCGGGGTTATTCCCTGCAACACGCATGGCGGCCTGTTGTCCTTCGCGCATCCCGGCATGCCGGGATCATTGCTGCATTTCCTCGAGGTCGTGCAGCAGCTGCGTGGCGCGTGCGGGGAACGACAAGTCGCTGGCGCCGAATTGGGCTTGGTGCACAGTCTTGGCGCAGGCTTCGCGACTCAGGCGACAACGATTCTCGGAACGGAGGCCACCCTGTGAGAAGCATCGATCCGAAGGACGCACACATCAAGCCGCTGCCAGCGCCCGATGCGGACTCGCAGGTCTATTGGCAAGGTCTGAAGGATGGCAAGCTGCTGCTCCAGCACTGCGGTGCCTGCAAGAATGTGCAGTTTTACCAACAGTCGATCTGTCGAAAATGCGGCGGCGAGAACCTCACGCACCGGGCTGCCAGCGGCCGCGGCATCGTGCATTCGTTCAGCGTTGTGCATCGTGCACCAGGGCCCGCGTTCAAGCAAGACACGCCTTACGCCGTGCTGCTGGTTCAACTCGACGAGGGTCCTAGAATGATCAGCTCGCTGGTCGGCGCTGACCCCACGATGCTTCAATTCGACATGGCGGTCGTACTGGTGTGCGAACCGGCGAGTGATCAGGTCGTGCTACCGCGGTTTCGGCCCGCGTAGACCAGCCGTGAGAGAGCGACTTCCGGCCTCGCGAGTTCGAGTTGTTTTGTGCGAAAAGGTTTGGAGATTGAACCTCCTGCGCTGTAACAGAGCGGTGTTCCGCTGAGTTGCCCGCCGACGTCCAACGCTGGTCGTGGCGTGGGCAAAAAATAGGGCGAGCGAACTGCGGACTCCAGTTCAGCGTGAAGGCTAGCTGGTGTCCGCAATTTCGCGACCGTCGTGTCAGGTGCTCCGACAACGGCTGCGAGCGACGCGCGATTGGCCGCGCAAGCGCCGTGAGCGAGAGCTCATGCGCTCTTGATTCCAGCCGCTTTGACGGCCGTTGCGTAGCGCCGAGTTTCTGTCTCGAGGAAGCTTGCGAATTGTGCCGGCGTCCCACCCACCGGTTCGACCCCCTGCGACAGCAGCCGCTGCCTCACTTCAGGCGTATTGATTCCTCGTGTGACTTCAGCGCTGATCCTGGCGAGGATCTCTTTCGGCGTGCCGGCACGTCCAACGAGTCCAAGCCAAGAATTGCCGTTGAAATCGGATGCACCTGACTCATTCAGCGTGGGGTACTCGGGTGCCGCACCGGAGCGCGTCAATCCAGTCGCGCCAATGACCTTCAGATTGCCTGCTTTGACCTGAGGCGCTGCCGAGAGTAGATCGACGAACATCATGGAGATGTGCCCGGCGATCACATCGGCCATTGCTGCCGCGCTGCCCTTGTATGGCACATGGACGATGTCAATGCCGGTGGCCGCTCTGAGCATCTCGCCAGACAAGTGGTTCGATTGGCCCGATCCGGCCGATCCAAAAGTCAGGCTGCCAGGCTTGCTCTTGGCCAACGCGATCAGCTCCTGCAGGTTGTTGGCGGCTACTGAAGGATTGACCACGAGCACGTTCGTCAGATTGACGGTGTGCGTGATCGGCGCCAGATCACGCACAGTGTCGTAGGGCAGCTTGGCGTAAACACTCGGGTTGATCGCGTGACTGGTCGCAACCACTGCCAGCGTGTAGCCGTCGGGTGCGGCCCGGGCCACGACGTCGGTGCCGAGCACGCTTCCGGCACCCGGCACGTTGTGACAGATAACGGGTTTTCCCATCGGTTCCAGGCACTTGCCGACGATGCGTCCGATGGTGTCGAGGATGCCGCCCGCGACAGACGGAATGACCAGCGTGATCGGCTTGTCCGGGTAGGTGGTCTGGGCCGCCAGAGGCGTCGCAGTGATCAACGGTAACGCGAGAATTTGCCGGCGAGTGAGACTCATCGTGACCCCTTTTGGCATTCGCTATGAAGAAAACTAATCGCTATGGCGAAAAAGTGTAGACCTCTCGACTACATCGTGTCAACATAGTGCGACTCGAACAGACACTACTCTTGGAGACCATGGCATCGCCAGACAAACTCGTGGGAGCACTCGCCAGCGGGCTCGCCGTGGTCCGCTACCTGTCCGCAGCGGCAATGCCGGTGGGTGTGAGCCGCATCGCGCGCGACTTGGGGCTGCACTCAAGCACTTGCTTTAATCTGCTCAAGACACTGGTGCACGAGAGACTGGTGAGCTTCGACGAAGCCACCAAGACCTATCGAATCGGTCTGGGCTTGGTAGAGCTCGCCAAGGGTGCGCTGGAGACGGCGTCTTACGCTCGCATGGCGCATCCGCACCTTGAAGCGATCGCGGCAACGCACCGTGTGACGGCGACGCTATGGCATTGTGCCTCCGACGAACGCGTGGTCTTGGTCGATCGTGCCGATAACAACGCGACCATGCGGGTTCACATGAACGTTGGGCAGCGGCTGCCCATGTACATCTCGGCGCTTGGACGCAGCATCGCTGCCCACTCGGGGTTGACGAAGCCTGAAATGCGCCGGCACCTGGATGCTTTGCGCTGGGACGATCCGCCGAGCTTTGACACCTACATGCGAGGCGTGGAGGAGGCGGCGAAAAAGGGCTATGCCATCGACGTGGGCAGCTATGTCAAAGGGGTGACCAGCGTATCGTCAGCCGTCATTGACTCAACCGGCACGGCCGTCATGGCGATCAGTGGCACCGGCTTCAGCGCGCAACTGGGACGGTCGACGATAAAAGCATTGGGCGAGGACTTGCGCAACAGGGCCGCGCTCGTTTCGCGCGCGCTATCCGGACTCCCTCCGATCGAAGGCGTCAGCTGATGGGACCGGATTTCAGCTTTTCCGCCGAACACGACGCCGTGCGCGAGACCGTGCGCCGCATGTGCCGTGAGGAACTGGCCCCGTTGGTAAACGAAGCCGAAGAGAGCGAGACATTTCCGCGCCACGTCTTTCGCCGTTGGGGTGAACTTGGGCTGCTTGGCGTGCGCTACCCGGAAGTTGACGGTGGCAGCGGGATGGACAAGATTAGCGACTGCATCGTGCGTGAGGAGCTGAGCTTCTGCAGCCAGGCATTCGCATCGAGCTGGTCCGCCCATTCGCATTTGGGCATCTGGCCAATCTGGCGTGCCGGCACGCCTGGGCAGCGGGAGCGTTACTTTGTGCCGGCACTCGCCGGTGAGAAGATCGCGGCATTTGCGCTAAGCGAGCCCGATGGTGGCTCCAACGTGCGCGCCTTGCGCACCAAGGCCACGCGCACAGCCGACGGGTGGCGACTCGACGGTAGCAAGCTCTACATCACCAACGCGCCGATCGCCGACTTCATGCTGGTTGCGGCGCGCACGCGGCCGGACCTGACCCCCGCAGCGATCAGCCTGTTCATCGTCGGGTTACCGAGCCCAGGGATCACAATTTCCAGGCTGCGCAAGGAAGGAATCCGAGGTTCCGAGACGGCACTGATCCACTTCGACAATGTGTGCCTGCCCGATAGTTCGCTGCTGGGTGGCCGCGAGGGCAACTACCCTGTAATCCTCGATTGCCTGAGCGAGAACCGCGTCGGCGTGGCCGCGAATGCGCTGGGAATGGCGCGTGCGGCCTACGAGGCAGCGCTAGTGTTTGCGCGCGACCGCGTGGTGGCTGGCAAGCGCATTGGCGACTATCAGGCGATCGGCCATCGCCTGGCCGACATGGCGGCGCAAATTGAAGCCGCGCGCTGGCTGGTTTACTACGGAGCTTGGCGAGTCGACCAGGGCACACTCGACGCGGCCACTGCGGCCAAGGTCAAGCTCGTCGCCAGCGAGGCCGCAGTCTCGGTCAGCGAAGCGGCGATCCGCATTCATGGTGGCGCCGGGATCATGCGCGAATACCCGGTCGGCCGTATTCACCGCGATGCCCTGGTCTACGTGATCGGCGAGGGCACCAGCGACATCCAGCGCAACATCATCGCCCGAGATTTGGGATTCAAGCCATGACCGCATCAGTCCTGCGCGAGCGCCACGGCGCCACGCTCGTCATCCGACTCAACAAGCCCGAGGCGCGCAACGCTTTCGACCTGGAAATGCGCCAGGGTATCGCCGAGGCGGTGTACGAGGCGCGCGACACCGCCGAGGTGCGCGCCGTCGTCATCACTGGCGCCGGCAGCGCGTTCTGCGCAGGCGGCGACCTGAAGTCGCTCTCGGCCGAGAAGCGCGCGGTCTTCGCCGACCGCGACCGCATCCGGCGTTTGCACGTCTGGTTCCGCGAACTCGTCAACCTCGAGAAGCCTGTGATCGCCGCGGTCCACGGCCCGGCTTTCGGCGCCGGCTTTATCCTGACGCTGGCCTGCGACTTCGTACTCGCCACGCCGAGTGCGCGGTTCTGCGCCGTCTTCACCCGTGTCGGCCTGGTGCCGGACTTGGGAGCCTTTTATCTGCTGCCGCGCGTGGTTGGATTGATGCGCGCCAAGGAGCTGGTGTTCTCGGCGCGCGAGGTCGATGTCGAGGAAGCGCGCTCGCTCGGCATCGTCTACGACGTGGTGCCCGAAGCGCGCTTGCTCGACGACGCCTTGGCGATGGCCGCACGCTTCCACGGCGCGGCCACGCAGGCCATCGGCATCTCCAAGAACATTCTCAATCGCTCGTTCAATCTCGACCAGGACACGCTCGCCGAACTCGAAGCGGCGGCCCAGGCGATGGTGATGAAGACCGACTACCACCACGACGCGGTGGCGCGCTTCATCAACAAGCAGCCGCGCGCATTCGACTGGCCCGCCAAGCCGAAGGCCGGCGAGGACAAAGCGTGAGCCGGGCGAAGACGACCGATGGGCAGCGCCAACTCGCCCTGTACCGCACGATGCTGCTGGTGCGGCAGGCAGAGACTGCGCTCACCCGACTATTTGCCGCCGGCGAGGTGCCGGGCTTCATCCACCTGAGCATCGGCCAGGAGGCGATCGCCGCCGGCGTGACATCTGCACTGGCGCCGGAGGACACGCTCGCGACCACCCATCGCGGGCACGGTCACGTGCTCGCGCGTGGCATCGGGCTGGACGGTTTCTTCAAGGAGATCATGGGCCGCGCTGGCGGAATCTGCCAGGGCCGCGGCGGATCGATGCACGTGGCCGACACGAGCCTGGGCGTGCTCGGCGCCAACGGCATCGTCGGCGCCGGCATCCCGATCGCGCTCGGCAGTGCAATCGCGCAATCGACGCTCGACACCGGCGGCCTCGCGGTCGTGTTCTTCGGCGACGGTGCGATGGCCGAAGGTGTTCTGCACGAGACGCTGAACATGGCCGGGTTGTGGAAGTCGCCGCTGCTGCTCGTGTGCGAGAACAACGGCTGGTCGGAGTTCTCGCCCACGTCGCGTCAGTTCGCGGCACGCCTGGACGCGCTCGCCGCGGCGTTCGGCATCGTTCACGAAGGCGTGGACGGCAACGATGTGCTCGCGGTTGCCGACGCGGCTGCACGCGCCGTCGCCGCGATCCGCGAGGGTCTTGGCCCGCGCGTGCTCGAGTGCAAGACGCACCGCGTGCGCGGTCACTTCGAAGGCGACCCGCAGAAGTACCGCAGCGCCGATGAAATGCAGGCGGGCGCCCGGACCGATCCGCTCGAGCGCGCGCACGTACTTCTGCTTGCCGCAGGCGTCGCCCCCGAGGTGCTCGATGCCGCCGCCGCCGACGTCGCACAGCGCATCGAGGCGGCGATCGCCGGTGCGCGTGCCGATAGCCATCCGGCCTTCGAACCCGCGTTCGCCGGCGTCTACACGGAGACGAGATCGTGAGCGCCGGTCCGACCGAGATGAAATACATGGCCAGCGTCGCGCAGGCAATGCGCGACAGCATGGCCGCTGACCCGCGCGTCATCGTGATGGGCGAGGACATCGGCGCGCCCGGCGGCTCGTTCAAGGCCACGCGCGGCCTGCTCGACGAGTTCGGGCCGAAGCGCGTGCTCGACACCCCGATCTCGGAGGCGAGCATCGTCTCCGCTGCGGTCGGCGCGGCGTTGTCGGGCCTGCGCCCGGTGGTCGAGATCATGTTCATGGACTTCATCACGCTGGCGATGGACGCCCTCGTGAACCAGGCGGCCAAGGCGCGCTTCATGTTCGGTGGCCAGTGCAGCGTGCCGATGGTCCTGCGTACGCCGCACGGCGGGGGTTTGAGTGCCGGGCCGCAGCATTCTCAGTGCCTCGAGGCTTGGCTGGCGCACGTGCCGGGCCTTAAGGTCGTATGCGCAGCCACGCCGGCCGATGCGTACGGCTTGCTTCGCGCCGCCATCGAAGACCCGGACCCGGTGATCTTCATCGAGCACAAGGGCCTGTACGGCAGCAAGGGCGTCGTCGACGTATCGGTGCGCGACGTGATCGGCAAGGCCAGGACCGTTCGCGCCGGCCGCGACGTGACGCTGGTGACCTATGGCGCGACCGTGCACACTTCGTTGGCGGCGTCGCAGGAGCTGGCCGGCGAAGGCATCGAAGTCGAGGTGATCGACCTGCGCAGCCTGCAGCCCTGGGACCGTGGAACTGTGCTCGCCTCGTTGGCGCGCACGCACCGTGCGGTGATCGTGCACGAGGCGGTGCAGGCCTTCGGTGTCGGGGCGGAGATCGCGGCGACGATCGCCGACTATGGTTTTGACGAGCTTGACGCGCCAGTGGTGCGCGTCGGCGCCCCCTTCATGCCGGTGCCCTTCGCCAAATCGCTGGAGCAGGGCTACAACATCGGCACCGCTGCCATCGTCAAGGCGGTGCGCCGCACCCTCGAATGAATACGGAGTGACACATGTCAAACGACAGCATCCAGATTGAGACGCGCGGCCCGGTTGGGCTGCTGACCATCAACCGTCCAAAGACGTTAAATGCGCTCGACATCGATGCGTTGCTTGCGCTGGAGTCGGCGCTCGGCGCCTTTGAGGTCGAGGACGCGGTGCGTGCCATCGTTATCACGGGGGCAGGCGAGCGCGCATTCATTGCCGGTGGCGACATTGCCGATCTGGACAGCCGGCGCGGCCTGGCGCACTATGGCGAGTTCGCCGAGGTGATCCACCGCGTGTTCACGCGCTTCGACAATTGCGACAAGCCGACCCTCGGCGCAATCAATGGCTGGGCACTCGGCGGCGGCACCGAGTTGCTGCTCGCACTCGACATTCGCCTGGTGGCCGAAGAGGCCAAGCTCGGCCTGCCCGAGATCACGCTCGGCCTGTTTCCCGGCGCCGGTGGCACGCAGCGATTAATCAGGCAGATCCCGCTGTGCCGCGCCAAGGAACTCATGTTCACCGGCGACCAGATTACCGCCGCCGAGGCGGTAGCGCTCGGGCTGTGCAATCGCACGGTGCCGCGCGCCAAGCTTCTCGAGGAGACGCTGGCGCTCGCTGCGCGCATTGCCGAGAAGTCGCCGTTGGTGCTCAAGCTGCTCAAGCGCACGTTGCGCCAGGGGCTGGAGATGCCACTACCCGCAGCGCTGGCGCACGAGCAGGCCATGATCGGCCTGGTGCTCGATAGCAACGATGCGCACGAGGGCTGCCGGGCCTTCCTTGAGAAGCGCAAGGCGGACTTCAAGGGAACCTGACACGTGCGCCGAGACTGGCTCATGCCCAAGCTGGGTCTGACGATGACCGAGGGTGCGCTGGCCGAGTGGACACTGGCGCCTGGCGCGCGCTTCAAGGCCGGCGACTGCGTGTTCGTGGTGGAGAACGACAAGGCGGCAACCGAGATCGCAGCCGAAAGCGATGGCGTGATGGGCGCGCCGCTGGTGGCAGTGGGCGAGACCGTGCCGGTCGGCGCGGTGGTCGGTCACTGGGATGACAGCGCGGGGGCCATCGAACAGCCTGACGTCGCCGGCGCCGCTACGGCGACCGCTCGCAGGCCGGTCACGCCGTTCGCTCGCCGTCTCGCGCGTGAACATGAGATCGAAACCGCCGGCGTGACGGGCTCGGGGCCGCGCGGTCGGGTGCGGGCGCGCGACATCGAAGCCGTGCTGAAGATGCGCGCATCCGCGTCTGTGTCGAAGGATGCGCCCGCAGCCGCTCCGATCTCTTCGCCGGCATCCGCGACCAAGGCAGAGGTTGCGTCAACTACAGACCGGTCACCGTTGCCCGCGCCACTGGCCACCCGTGCAGTTGCCGGCCGCTTGCAGCCGTTCACCGCGGCGCAGCAGGCCACGGCCGCGCGGCTGACTGCCGCCAAGCATGACATCCCGCACTTCTACCTTGCGCGTGAGGCCGAGGTCTCGAGCCTGCTCGACCTGTACGCCAAGCTGAAAGACCCGGAGACCGAGCCGCGGCTGACGCTCAACCACTTCCTCGTCGCAGCGGTGGGCCGGGCGCTGCGCGTGCTGCCCGAGCTCAATCGCGTCTGGACGCCGCAGGGTGCGCTTGTGCTCGACGGCAGTGACGTCGGGGTGGCCGTGCATACCGAACACGGTCTGCGCGTGCCGTTGGTGCGCGATGCCGGGCGCCTGAGCCTGGTCAACCTCGCGCGCCGAGCCAATACGTTGGCCGAGCGCGCCCGCGCGGGCCGGCTTGGTGCCGACGACATGGACGGCGGTGCCATCACGGTGTCGAACGCCGGCATGCATGGCCTGACGGCAATGACCTCGATCATCGTGCCCGGGCAGTCGATGATCCTCGGCGTCGGCAGCGTGCGCGAGCTGTTCCGCCCCGACGCGCACGGCCAGCCGGCGCTGCGGCGCGAGATCGCGCTTGTGCTGTCGCTCGATCACCGCGTGCTCGACGGGGTTGGGGGGGCGGCGCTGCTGAATGAGATCGTCGATGGGCTGGCCCATCCGACGCGGTTGTTGTTCGACTAGCTGGCGCAGGAGCTCACAATGGATTTCCGACTTTCCGATGAACAGAAGCTGATGATCGACGCGGCGCGCAAGGTTGGCGACCGCTTCGGGCTCGAGTATTGGCGCAAGCAGGACGCCGCAAAGGCGTTCCCGAAGGAGTTCTGGCTTGCGGTCTGCGATGCCGGCTTGTGCGGCGCGGCGCTGCCCACCGAAGTCGGCGGTGCCGGCCTGGGCATGTTCGAGTTGGCTCTGGTGGTCGAGACGCTCGCGTCCTGCGGCGGCGGCTCGACAGTTGGGCAACTCTTCATGATCAACCCGATCTTCGGCGGCGTCGCGTTGTCGCGCTTCGGCACGCCGGCGATGAAGGCTGAGCTGTTGCCGAAGATCGTCTCGGGCGAAATCAACTGCTGCATGGCGCTGACCGAGCCCGATGCTGGCACCAACACCCTGGAGCTGCGCACCTACGCGGAGGCCGACGGCGACGGCTGGCGGATGAACGGCCGCAAGATATGGATCACCGGGGTGCCCGACGCCACCAAGATGCTGGTCGTGGCACGCACCAAGAAGCTCGCCGACTGCAAGTCGCGCAGCGACGGTTTGTCGATGTTCATGATCGATGTCGAGCGAGAGGGCCTGCAGCACAGCGCGATCGACAAGGTCGGTACGCGCACGCTGGCGTCGAGCAGCGTCTTCTTCGACGACGTGCGCATCGCGCCGGGTGAACTCGTCGGCACCCTGCACCGCGGCTGGCATGAACTGCTCGACGTGCTGAACACCGAGCGCATCGTCACGACCGCAGCGCTCGCCGGCACCGGCGAACTGGCGATCAAGCTGGCGGTGAAGTACGGCAACGAGCGCAAGGTCTTCAGCGACAAGCCGGTCACGAGCTACCAGGGGCTGCAGTTTCCCCTCGCGCAATGCCATGTCGAGGTCGAGGCGGCACGCCTGCTCAACCACAAGGCCGCGGTCAACTGCGACATGGGCCTGCCCTACGGAAGCGAGGCCAACGCCGCCAAGCTGCTGGCCGCGCAGGCCGTCGGGCGCGCCACCGAGCGCGCGATGCAGACGATGGGTGGCATGGGCTACGCGACCGAGTTCCATGTCGAGCGCCTGTGGCGTGACTGCCGCCTTTTCCGCTTCGCGCCAGTGTCCGAGGAGATGATCCTGAACTACGTAGCCAACCACGATCTCGGCATGCCGCGCTCGTATTGATCGAAGGAGGCTGCGATGGTCAACCTGAGTGCCGCCGTGCTGCGTTGGGCGCGAGCCGAGCCCGAGCGCCCTGCGCTGCTCTATCGTGAGCAGCGCCTCGGCTACGGCGAACTCGCCGTTCGGGTGGCCGACGCGGCCGGCAGCCTGCGCGCGCGCGGCATCGCCGAAGGCGACATCGTCGCGCTGCTGATGAAGAACAGCGCCGCGTTTATCGAACTGGCGCTGGCGATCAGTCACCTCGGCGCGGTGCTGCTGCCAATCAACTACCGGCTCGGCGCCGACGAGGTGGAATACATCGTCGGGCATGCGGGCGTGAAACTGCTGCTGGTCGATGAAGAACTGTGCGCGCTGGCCGGCGCCTTCGACAACGTTGTTACCGTCGACGAACCGGCGCAATCGGACAGTCGCCGCATCGGCCCTGCAGCGGAGCCAATATGGGCGCCGCAGGTACGCCGGCCCGAGGATCTGTTCCGACTGATGTACACCTCCGGCACGACCGACCGGCCCAAGGGCGTGATCCACTCCTATGCCAACTATTACTGGAAGTGCCTGGATCACATCGCCGTACTAGGCCTGCACGGCGGCGAGCGCTTGCTGGTTGTCGGGCCGCTGTACCACGTCGGCGCGTTCGATCTGCCAGGGCTGGCAGTGATGGAGATGGGCGGTATGCTCGCGGTCCAGCGCGAGTTCGAGCCCGACGAAACGCTGGCGCTGATCGATCGCGAGCGCTTGACGGCGGCCTGGATGGCGCCTGTGATGCTGAATCGCCTGCTGGCGCTGCCTGATCGCCACCGCTTCGATCTGAGCAGCTTCCGCTGGCAGATCGGCGGCGGCGAGAGCACCCCCGAGGAACGCATCCGCGAGTTCAGCTCGCTCTTCAAGAGCGGCCGCTACATCGACGGCTATGGCCTGACCGAGAGCGGCTCCGGCGACACGCTGATGGAAGCCGGCCGCGAGATCGAGAAGATCGGCTCGACCGGACGCGCGATGTCTCATGTCGAGATTCGCGTCTGCGATGAGGGAGGCCAAGGCTTGGCTGCAGGTGAGGCCGGCGAGATCTGCCTGCGCGGCCCCAAGGTCACCAGCGGCTACTGGCGCGACCCGGAAAAGACCGCCGCGAGCTTTCACCCCGGCGCATGGTTCCGCACTGGCGACATCGGCTACCTGGATGCAGACGGCTTCCTTTTTTTGACCGACCGCAAGAAGGACATGATCATCAGCGGCGGCGAGAACATCGCATCCAGCGAGGTTGAGCGCGTGCTGTACCAACTGCCGCAGGTGCTCGAGGCGGCAGCGGTCGGACTGCTCGACGAGCGCTGGGGCGAGCGCGTGGCCGCGGTCGTCGTGCTGCGGTCGGGCACGGCGCTTTCGCTTGAGGAACTGCAGTCGTTCTGCCGCGGCAAGCTCGGCGGCTTCAAGCTTCCGAAGGAACTGGTGCTGCGCGAAGCGTTGCCTCGCTTGCCCTCTGGCAAGGTGCTCAAGCGCGTGCTACGCGCCGAACTGACATCCAATCCCAAGAGGGAATCGACATGAAGCTCGACTTTTCAGGACGAATCGCGGTTATCACCGGTGGGGCGAGTGGCATCGGTGAGGCCTGTGCGCGCGTGCTGGCCGAAGCCGGTGCCCGTGTCGTGGTGGCCGACCGCAACGAGGCGGCGGCGCGCGCTGTCGCCGAAACCATCGGCGGCATCGCACTCGCGCTCGACGTCGGCGAAGAGCAATCGGTCGACGCGCTGGTTGCGGCGGTGCAGACGCAATGCGGCGTGCCGAATGTGCTGGTCAATAGCGCCGGTGTGTTGCAGCGGACCCTGCCTCCGGAGGAGTTGACGCTGCGCGAATGGGACTTCGTCGCCCGCATCGACCTGCGCGGCACCTACCTGTGCTGCGCACGATTTGGCGCCGCGATGGCGCGGCGCGGTAGCGGAGCGATCGTCAACATCGCGTCGGTCGCCGGCATGGGCTCGGGGCCGCTGCACTCGTACGGACCGGCCAAGGCAGGCGTCATCAACCTGACGGAGTGCCTGGCGGCGGAGTGGGGGCCCAAAGGCGTGCGTGTCAACGCGGTGTCGCCCGGCTTCACGCACACACCCGCGCTCGAAAAAGGCATTGCGACGCGCACGCTGGAGACCGACGCAATGATGACGCATTCGGCGCTCGGGCGATTGATCCAGCCGCGCGAGATTGCCGACGCGGTGGCCTTTCTTGCGTCGGAACGGGCGTCGGCAATCACTGGCATCAACCTGCCCGTTGATGCCGGCTACCTCGTGGCCACGCCTTGGGCGAGCTATGGTGGATTGCGTCGCTAAAAGGACTTCCGATCCCGCTGTCAGCAGTTGATCATCTGTCTAACATTTGTTAGTCTTGACGGGATATTGGAGATGTTCATCACGATGGCCCGCATCATCATTCCCGGACTGTGCACAAGCACGGCGGCTGCAGACCAGGACCCGAATAGAGGCCGGTATGAATTGCTGCAATTCGACGGTTTCACTTCGACGCTGCCGTCGCCACGCTTTTGGCGGGGTCGTCGGTCTGGGGGTCACGAGTGCCAGGCGGCTCGGCGCGACTTCCGATGTGGCGTCGATCTTAGGGGCGGCTTTTCTTGGCATTTCGCGCACCGCCTGGACCGGACGGCTGGCGCCTTTCTGGACGCCGAAGCCGATCGTCGGTCGGCTCAACGCCAAGATGGTGGAGATCCTCACCCGGCCCGACATCCGCCACAAGTTGGCCGGGCGGGTTTAGAGGCCGCGAGTTCGACGCCGGAGGCTTTCGGCATTTTCACCCAGAGCCAGATCGTCAAGCACGACTGAAGCGGGCTGTTCATCGTTGCATCACAGGAGTTACTCATGCGCATCGGTAGTGTCGAATTCGAGAAAAAGGGCCGCATCGCGGTCATTACGCTGGATGAGCCGACCAAGCTCAACGCCTTGTCGGCCGACATCCGCAAGGGCGTACTCGAGAGCCTGGCAATGATCGACGCCGACGACGAGATCCGTGTCGGCGTCGTCACCGGGCGCGGCGATCGGGCCTTCTGTGCTGGCGCCGACATCAGCGGGTTTCCGGTCACGCCGGAACAGGTGCGCAGCTTCATCGCGACCGTGCTGCCGTTCCTCGAGTCGCCCGAGAAGTGCCGCAAGCCGCTGATCGCAGCGGTCAATGGCATGGCCTTCGGCGGTGGCTTCGAGCTGGCCATCGCGTGCGATTTCATCATCGCGTCCGACAAGGCCAAATTCGGCGTGCCCGAGATCCAGCTTGGCCTGCTGCCCGGCTTTGCGGTGGTGCGGCTGCACGACATCGTCGGCCGCCCGAAGGCCAAGGAGCTGAGCATCCTCGGCGAGCCGATCGACGCGGCCGAAGCGGCGCGGCTGGGCATCGCGCTGCGCGTGGTGCCGCACGACAAGCTGCTCGACGAGGCGATGGCCTTCGCCGAGAAGATCGCCGCCAGGCCGCGCATGGCGGTCGAGATGGCCAAGTCGTTCTACAACCGCGGGCTGGGCGGTGACGACATGCGCTACGCCATCGATGCCTTCCCGTTCCTGTTCCTGACCGATGACGTGAAGGAAGGGGTGGCCGCCTTCCGCGCCAAGCGCAAGCCCGAGTTCAAGTGATGGCGCGTCCGGTCCTTCACAACGCGTTCTGCGATTCGCTCGGCATCGAGTACCCGATCTTCCTGGCCGGCATGGGCGTGGGAGGACGAGCCACGCCGCCGAAACTGGTCGCGGCTGTATCGCAGGCAGGCGGTTGCGGCGTGCTGGGCTGCTCGGGGTTGTCACCCGAAGAAACGCGGCGTCGTATACGCGAAGTGCGTTCGCTGACCGACCGCCCGTTCGGCGTCGACTTGCTGCTGCCGGCGCGCATCGCGGAGGCGCCGGACACGCGCAGCGGTGTGCGCGACGAGATCCGCCGCCGCTACCCCGAGCATGCGGCTTTCGTGCAAACGCTGATCCAGCGCTATGGCCTGCCCGCGGTGCAGCCTGCCGACGAGACGGTGGTGAACATCGAGTACGCCAAGTCGGTGCTCGACGCGGTGTTCGAGGAGCGCGTGCCGATCTTCGCGGCCGGCCTGGGCGACCCTGACTTCCTGCTGCCGCGGGCGCAGGCCCAGGGCATGAAGCTGATCGGCCTGTCGGGTTCGGTGCGCAATGCGATTCGCCAAAAAAAGTCGGGCGTCGACGCGATCGTCGCGCAGGGCACCGAAGCCGGTGGCCATACCGGCACCGTGGCTTCGTTTCCGTTGATCCCGCAAGTGGTCGACGCCGTGAACCCGACGCCGGTGATCGCCGCCGGTGGCATTGGCGACGGCCGTGGCATCGTCGCTGCGCTGGTGCTGGGCGCGCAGGCCGCGTGGCTCGGCACGGCGTTCCTGGTGGCCGACGAATGCGAGCTGTTCGACGCCTGCAAGGACCAGATCGTCGCGTCGGATTCCGAGGCCTTCCGCGTCAGCAAGGTCTGGACCGGCAAGACTGTGCGCGCGTTTCATAGCGAGATCTCGCAGGCCTGGGCCGAGTCCGGGCTGCCGTCGCTGGAGACGCCGTACCAGCGCATCCTGATGGAAGACTTTCTGGCCGCCGCGCTGGCCGCCGGCCGGCACGACCTGTTCTACAACATCGCGGGCCAGGTGGGCGGCATGCTCAAGGCGCGGCGCCCGGCGAGCGACATCATGGCCGATCTGGTCGGTGGTGCGGTCGAGGAAATTCACCGTCTGCAGCGCGATGTGCGCATCAGTCTTGCTTCGTAGTCGAAGGGAATTCATGGGAAACAGAGCCATCATCAGCGGGGTGCACGATACGCAGGTCGGCGCGCTGCCCGACAGCACCTGCATGTCATTGCACACCGAGGCCAGCCTCGGTGCGCTCGCCGATGCCGGATTGAAGGTGTCGGACATCGACGGCCTGCTCACTGCGTACTCGTTCGCCTCGCCACAGCTGATGCTCGGTGGCGTGCTCGGTGAATACATCGGTCTGCGCCCGAAGGTCAACGCGTCGATCGCGATGGGCGGCATGACCGGCGGCTTGCTGGTGCGCCACGCTGCTTCACTGGTACAGGCCGGCATCTGCCGCCACGTGCTGTGCGTCACCGGCGACAACCGCCTCACCGGCATGGGCGACAAAGTGCAGGCGGCACTCGCCGACGTGGGCCACCCGCAGTACGAGCAGCCCTACGGCATGAGCGTGCCGGCGGCGTTCGCGATGGCGGCGCAGGTCTACTTTCACGAGGGCTGGCTCAACGGCGACCACCTCGCGGCGGTCGCGGTGAACCAACGCACGAATGCGGCGTTGCATCCGCAGTCGCACATGAAGAAACCGATCACGATGGACGATGTGCGCAAGTCCAAGGTGATCGCCTCGCCGCTTCGCATGCTCGACTGTTGCCTGGTGTCCGACGGCGGGGCGGCGGTCATCGTCAGCGCGGCAGAGACTGGGCGCGATGGCCCCAAGCGCGCCGTCGAACTGCTCGGCATCGGCGAGGGTCACACCCACGAGCACATTTTCGCGGCGCCGTCGCTTGTGGATTTCGGCTGCAAGGAATCGGCTGCCGACGCGCTCGCACAGGCCGGCCTGAAGCATCAGGACGTCGACTGCGCCCACATCTACGACTGCTTCACCAGCACGCTGCTGATCACGCTCGAATCGATGGGCTTTTACGGCCGTGGCGAGGCAGGCCCGGCGGCGCTGGCGGGCGAGTTCGCGATCGGCGGGCGCTTTCCGGTCAACACCAACGGCGGGCTGCTGTCGTACGGCTCGTCGGGAGCGGCGGGTGGCATGTTCCATGTCGTCGAGGCCGTGCGCCAGTTGCGCGGCGAATGCGGTGCGCGCCAAGTGAAGGACGCGGAGGTGGCGCTGGCCCACACGCTGGGCGGGATCTTCTCCGGTCACTGCTCGATCATCATGGGGAGAACCTGAACATGGCAGAAGTGCAATCCAAGCCCATGCCCATGCCGGACGCTTACAGCCGCCGGTACTGGGAGGGCGCAAACGAAGGCGAATTCCGTTTCCAGCGCTGCCGTGCCTGCAGCAAGGCGCAGTTCTATTCGCGCTCGGCCTGCGTGCATTGCCACAGCACCGACCTCGAATGGCAGGTGGCGGCCGGCACGGGGCGGGTGGCGAGCTTCTCGGTGATCCACCGCGCGCCGCTGGCGTCCTTCGCGGCCGACACGCCCTATGTGCTGGCGCTGGTCGACCTGGATGAGGGCTTGCGCTTCATGTGCAACGTGTTGAACAGCGACGCAGCGACAGTGCGAATTGGCATGCCGGTGCGCGTGTGCTTCGAGGCGCGGCCCGGCAGCGAACAGAAGATTCCCCAAGTAGAGCCGGCAACCCTATGAGCGAACAAGCGATGTTCAACTACGACCACTACGAGCCGGGCAAGAGCTACGGCTCGCGCGACTTCAACGTCGACGGATCGACGATCGCGAAATGGCGCACTGTCTATCCCGGCGACGATGACCCCGGCGTGATGCCTGGCGGCATGCTCGCGATGATCGTCATCGATGCGGTGCTGACCTTGAATTCGCCGCGCCCACCGGGCGGTGTGCACGGCGGGCAGGCCTTCGAAGTCTCGCGCATGCCGCGCATCGGCGAGACGCTGCGCACGCAGGTCTGGTGCCTGGACAAGGAGATCAAGAAAGAACGCAAGTGGGTCCGTACCCGCAGCGAAACGCGCTCGGTCGGCTCGGGTGAACTGCTGTTCACTGGCATCATGACCACGCTGGTCGCACAGTGAGGAGCCGCCAGTGAACACGCAGCTGAAAACATCCACCAAGCATGTCGACTTCGACACCATCATGGCCTACGCGGCGGTGACGAACGACTACAACCCAATCCACGTCGACAAGGCCTTCGCGGCCAAGAGTGCGATGGGCGGGATCATCGCCCACGGCACGATGTCGGTGGCGCTGATCTGGCAGGCGCTGAAGAACACGCTGGGGATCGAAGCGCTGAACCGGGTCCACCTGGAGATCCGTTTCGTGCAGCCGGTGCGCATCGACGACGACGTGACCGGCGGCGGCGAGTTGCGCGACGGCACGCAACCCCCCGTTTACGACGTCTGGGTTCGCAACGCAAAAGGGCAAGACGTGATCAAGGGAACTGCAACCGTCAAATTTGAAAAGGTGACTCCATGAGCCTGAAGGGCAAGGCCTACATCGCCGGTGCGTTCGAGCACCCGACCCGTCGCGCCGACGACAAGTCGGTGGCACAACTCCATGCCGAGGTCGCGCGCGGCGCACTCGCGGACGCTGGCCTGACGATGCGCGACGTCGACGGCTACTTCTGCGCCGGTGATGCGCCGGGGCTCGGCGCCCTGAGCATGGTCGACTACATGGGCATGACGCTCAAGCATGTCGACACCACCGAGACCGGCGGTTCGTCGTACGTTGTCCATGTGGCACACGCGGCGGCAGCGATCGCCGCCGGCCGTTGCAACGTCGCGCTCATCACGCTGGCGGGGCGGCCCAAGGCCGAAGGCATGGCCACCGGCACGGCGCCGCGCAACTACGGCCCGGCACCTGACGTGCCCTTCGAGCTGCCCTATGCGCCGACCACGGTCAACATGTACGCGATGGCCGCGATGCGCCACATGCACGAGCACGGCACGACCAGCGAGCAGCTCGCATGGATCCGCGTGGCCGCGTCGCACCACGCCCAGCACAACCCGCACGCAATGGTGCGCGACGTATTGACCGTGCAGGACGTGGTCGGCTCGCCGATGATCTCCGACCCGCTGCACCGCCTCGACTGCTGTGTGATCAGCGACGGTGGTGGCGCGCTCGTGGTGGTGCGACCGGAGATCGCACGGCAGTTGAAGCGCCCCCTGGTGAAGGTGATCGGCACCGGCGAGTTCATGCGCGCACAGATCGGCGGCAAGGTCGACCTGCTGACGACTGGCGCAGCCTGGACAGGTGCGGCGGCCTTCGCCGAGGCTGGCGTCACACCCGCCGACATCCAGTACGCCTCGATCTACGACAGCTTCACGATCACCGTGCTGCTGACCCTGGAGGATCTCGGCTTCTGCAAGAAAGGCGAGGGCGGCCATTTTGTGTCCGACGGCAACCTGATCTCCGGCACCGGCAAGTTGCCTTTCAACACAGACGGCGGCGGCCTGTGCAACAACCACCCGGGCAACCGCGGCGGCATGACCAAGGTGATCGAGGCCGTGCGGCAGTTGCGCGCCGAGGCCCATCCAAAGGTCCAGGTGCCCAATTGCACGCTCGCACTGGCGCACGGCACCGGTGGCTCGCTGGGCACGCGCCATGGCAGCGGCACCCTCATCATGGAACGGGAGTGAACAAAATGCTTGTCAGACAAAGAACACTGGTGGCGCCCACGGTCTATCCGGAAACCGCCCCCTTCTGGGACGCCGCCGGCGAAGGGCGGCTGCTGGTCAAGCAGTGCGACGGCTGCGGCGAGCACCACCACTACCCGCGCGCAGCCTGCCCGTTCTGCGGCAGCGAACGCACCCAGTGGCGCCAGGCCAGTGGGCGCGGCACGATCTACAGCTTCAGCGTGATGCGGCGTGCCGAGGTGCCGTACGTCATCGCTTACGTGACGCTGGACGAAGGCCCGACGATGATGAGCAATATCGTCGACGTCGATGCCGACGCGATCCGCATCGGGCAGGCCGTGATGGTGAAGTTCAGTCCGAGCGAGGGAGGCCCGCCGCTACCGGTGTTCGCGCCGGCCTGAGGCGCGGCAGGCTCATTGTCAGGCGGCGCGCCGGTCCAACGCGCCCCGCGCGAATTGCGCGATGCGTTCGATAGCGCGCTGGCCTTCGTCCAGGATCGGTGCGTACCAGTGCCAGACGTGGACCATGCGCGGCCAGACCTCGAGCGTGGTGTGCACGTTCGCCTGGCTGGCGGCGATCGCGAGTTGTAGTGCATCGTCGACCAGCGTCTCGTTCGTTGCCGCCTGGATCAGCAGCGGCGGCAGGCCGCGCAAATCGGCGAACAGTGGCGAGGCAGCCGGCGTGCGCAGGCTGCGCCGACCCAGGTAGGCGCGCGCCATCGCGCGCAGCACGGCGTGGTCGATCAACGGGTCATGCGAGGGCCGCTGCGGGTCGCACGATGGCAGGCTGCAACTCAGGTCGGTCCATGGCGACAGACACACGCCCGCGGCCGGCAAGGGCAGGCCGGCGTCGCGCAGCGCGACCAGCGTCGTTGCAACCAGGCCGCCGCCGGCCGAATCGCCCACGAGCACGATACGTCCCGGCTCAATCCCTTGTGCGTCGATCAGCCAGCGGTAGGCCGCGACCGCGTCGTCCAGTGCGGCAGGGAAGGGGTGTTCCGGTGCCAGTCGGTAGTCGAGCACGAACGCCCGCATGCGCCCCGCGCTGGCGATCGCCGCAGCCAGGTGGCGGTGCGAGCGCGGTGAGCCGATGACGTAGCCGCCGCCGTGCAGGTACAGCACAAGCGCGTCGTCGGCGCCAACGGGACGTAGCCATTCGCCGCGAACCGGTGGCCGATCAATGATCTCGAGCGCGACCTCCGGCCCTAGCCGAAAAGCGTGTTGGGCGCGTTCGTATTGCTCGCGTAGTTGCGCGAGCGTCAGCGAGGTCTGCGATGGCAGTCGAGACAGCCGCTCAAGCAACCTCTCGATGGTTCGCTCGCTCACGGCACGGACAAACTGAACGTCGGTTGTCAGCTGGGGCAGCCCGGAGTCAGGCCAGCCAGCGCTTGCGACGCCGGTAGTGTTTTATGTCGTGGAAGTCGCGCCCTTCGGCGCCGCCCAGATAGGCATCCCGGATGTCCGGGTTGTTCTTCATCACTTCGGCCTTGTCGTGCATCACGACGCGGCCGTTCTCGATCAGGTAGCCATGCGAGACGACGTCGAGCGCGGCAATCGCGTTCTGTTCGACCAGCAGGATCGACATGCCCTCGTCTCGATTGATGCGACGAATGATCTCAAATATCTCGGCGACGATCACCGGCGCCAAGCCGAGGCTGGGTTCGTCGAGCATCAGCAGCTTGGGTTGCGTCATCAACGCACGCGCGATTGCCAGCATCTGCTGTTCCCCACCCGACAGGTATCCCGACTTGGCGGCGCGTCGCTGGTACAGACGCGGGAAGTATCCGTAGACCTTTTCCATGTTTCGTGTCATGTCGGCACGGCTGCCGTGCACGGCCGAGGCGGCGATCAGGTTCTCGTCAGACGTGAGGTGCTCGAAGACCCGGCGGCCTTCGAGCACCTGCGCGATCCCGAGCTTGACGCGCTCCTGGGGTGCGAGTTTCGCCAAGTCTTGGTCGCGGAACTTAACGCTGCCGCGCGTGACTTCGCCGCGCTCGGCCTTGAGCAGGCCGCTGACGGCCTTGAGCGTCGTGCTCTTGCCGGCGCCGTTGGCACCGAGCAGGGCGACCATGCCGCCCTCAGGCACTTCGATGGAAACACCCTTGACCGCCAAGAAGACGTGGTCGTAGATGACTTCGATGTTGTTCAGGGTCAGTGCGTTCACGTTCTACTTGCCCGCTTTGGCGAAGTCCGTCGCACTCGCCGGGTGCCCTGCAGCCAAGACGAGTAGCCCTGAAATGGCGCTTCGCAGTCTGTTTCTCATGTCTGTTCCTCCGAGGGGTCCCTGTGATCGATGTGCTTACTTGCCGGACTTCACGAAATCGGCCGAGTTGGCCTTGACGAGGGTGTCCACCAGCCCCGTGTAGTCGGCGAACCAGTCGGTCTGCGCGACCCACTTCGTGCCGTCCCACATGTCGATGCGGGTCTTGCCGCCGCCGCCATGGTCTTTGGCCGTGACGGTGATCGGCGCCATGAACCCCTTGGCATCGAAATTCTTGATACTCTGCATGCCCAGGCGAATCTTGTCCGTCGTCAACGGCCAGCCTTGACTCTTGATGGCAAGGCGCACGCCCTCGAAGACGGACGAGTAGACCGCCAAGCCGGTGTTGTAGTACGAATCCGCGACCATCTTGCGGTCGCCATTGCCTTTGCCTTTGTCGTAGAGCTCGCTGACGATCTCCTTGACCAGTGGATGGTCGGCGCCGCCGACAACGACCGTCGAACGCTTCAACCCCTTCGCCGCCGCGGCTCCGAAATTGTTGATGTCCACTTCGTTGATCCAGTTGACGGTGACCATCTTCTCGATAGGGATCCCGTTGCGCTGCATCTCGCGGAAGCTGATCGGGTTCAGCGGCGAGAACGACCAGGTGATCACCCAGTCGGGCTGGAAGCGGCGCATTTGGGTGAATGCGGCGCTTTGGTCGGTGCCCGGCACGGGAATAGGAAAGGTCTGGTACTCGAACCGCTCGATCCGCTTTAGGGCCTCGAACACCGGGGTAGGCTCCCGACCGAAAGGTGTGTCCAGATAGAGAAAGGCCACCTTTTTGCCCTGCAAACTGCCGTTAGACTGCTTTTTGATGTAACTGATGATGTTGGCAGCCTGGCCCCAATACGTAGGCGCCAGTGGGAAAACGTTTTTGAAGACTTCGCCGTCCACGGCATCGCCGCGACCCACAAGCGGTTGAATCAGAATGTTGCCGTCTTGCATCATGCGGGGGAGGACCGCACGGGATACTGGCGTCGAAAAGAAGTCGAACATCATGACGCCCTGGCTTTTCAGGCGCTCGTAACAATCGATCCCGCGCTGCGGTTCGTTGCCGTGGTCCTGCACGATGATCTCGACAGGATGTCCTTCTAGCCCGCCTTTCGCGTTCAAGACGTCGGCGTAGTCCTTGACCGCCTGCGCAAGCTGGGGGACTGCCGCGACATAAATCTTCGTGAGGTCATAGCACAGGCCGAACTTGATCGGATCTGCTGCCAGGGCGGTCTGCCCGAAGGCTGTCAGGGCAATCGCACTGATGACGCATTTGAGTTGCTTGAGACGCATGGGGTTCGCTTTCGTTGACCGTTGCAGGGCAGATTTGCGGGGGATAGACGACGGAAGGCCGGTTCGGGCGCCGAAGCGCTCGAACCCGTTTGCACTTACTGCCCGACCTTGGAAAACTCTGCTGAGGACTTCTTCACGGTCGCCCACACAAGGTCCGAGTAGTCGGCAGACCAGTCGGTTTGCGCGACCCACTTCGTGCCGTCCCACATGTCGATTCGACTCTTGCCGCCCCCGCCGTGATCCTTGGCTGTGATGGTTAGCGGCGGTACGAGGCCGTTTGCATCGAAGTTCTTGAGGCTCTCCATACCCTTGCGCATCTTCTCCGGGGTCAACGGCCACTTGTCCGCCTTGATCGCGAGTCGCGCTGCTTCGAACACCGGCGCATAGATCGAAAGTCCAACGTTGTAGTAGGTGTCCCCAAGGAACTTTCGGTCGCCGTTGCCCTTGCCCTTGTCGTACAGCTCCTTGGTAATCTGCTGCATTAGCGGATGTGCCGTGCCGCTGACGACAACCGAGGACTTGCGCAATCCCTTGGCGGCATCAGCACCGATGTTGGCGAGGTCGACCTCATTGAACCAGTTGACGGTGACCATCTTGTCAAGAGAAATGCCATTGCGCTTGGCCTCCTTGGCGGCAACGACATGCATGGCCGAGAAGGCCCAGTGGATAACCAAGTCGGGCTGGAAGCGGCGCAACTGCGACCAAGCAGCCGACTGGTCATTGCCAGGTAGCGGGTAGGGAAACAGCTGTAGGTCGAAGCCCTCGCGCTTCTGCAGTTCCTGCAGCACGGGAATCGGTTCCTGACCGAACGGATAGTCCACGTACAGGAACGCGATTTTCTTTCCCTTCAGGCTGTCGCCCGACTGTCTCTTATAGGCACCGACAATGTTGGCGGCTTGGCCCCAGTAGGTCGGCCCGAGGGTGAACGCCCATTTGAAGACGTCGCCGTCGACCGCGTCTCCGCGACCTGCCAATGCCTGAACCATAACGGTACCGTCCTTCATTGCGCGCGGCAGCACGGCCCGCGAAACGGGGGTGGACAGGAAGTCGACCGTAATCGCTCCCATCTGCTTGACTTTCTCGTAGCACTCGATTCCGCGCTGCGGTTCGTTGCCGTGATCCTGCACGATGATCTCGATTGGATGGCCTTCGATGCCGCCCTTGGCGTTCAGCACTTCCGCGTAGTCGCGCACCGATTGGGCAAGCTGTGGTGTGATGAACGTGTAGGCCTTCGTGAGGTCATAGCAAAGCGCGAATTTGATCGGGTCGGCGGCGAGTGCGGCTTGATGCGCGACGGTCAGCGCGACGGCACCGACCACATACTTCAATTGTTTGAATCGCATGGTGTTTGCTTTCGTTGGCAGCCCACAAAGGGGCAACATGAGGACAATTTTGGAAATCAACGTGCAAGTCGCTGGACTTGCACGCGAGCAATAGGTTCATTGCCCTGTCTTGGCGAACTCTGCGGAAGACTTCTTCACGATCGACCAGACCAGATCGTTGTAGTCTGAGAACCAATCGCCCTGAGCCACCCACTTCGTGCCATCCCACATCTCGATGCGTGTCTTGCCCCCGCCTCCATGGTCCTTGGCAGTGACGGTCAGCGGCGGCAACAATCCATTGGCATCAAAATCTTTCAGACTTTGCAGTCCCTTGCGCATCTTGTCGGAGGTCAAGGGCCACTTTTCCGCTTCGATGGCCAGGCGCGCAGCTTCGAATACGGGCGCGTAAATCGCCAGCCCGACGTTGTAGTAACTGTCGGCGAGCAACTTGCGATCGCCATTGCCCTTGCCCTTGGCATAGAGCTCGCGTGCTATTTCCTGCTGCAAAGGGTGATCGATGCCGCTTGCGACCACCGCTGACCTGCGGATGCCTTTCAAGTTCTCCGCGCCGATGTTGGCGACCTCGACTTCGTTGAACCAATTTGCGGCGATCACCTTGTCCATTCCGATGCCGTTGCGCTTTGCTTCCTTGGCGGCGACAGTGTGCATGGCCGAAATGCCCCAGTGGATGACCACGTCGGGCTGGAACCGACGGATCTGCGACCATGCAGCGGACTGATCGTTGCCCGGCAGCGGGTAGGGAAAGAGTTGGAGATCGAAACCCTCGAGTTTCTGCAACTCCTGCAACACCGGAATCGGTTCCTGCCCAAACGGGTAGTCGACATACAGGAACGCGATCTTTTTTCCCTTAAGGCTGCCGCCGGACACTTTCTTGAAATAGCTGATGTCGTTCGCCGCTTGACCCCAGTAAGTGGGGCCGAGTGGAAACACCCACTTGAAGACCTCGCCATCGATCGCGTCTCCACGCCCAGTCAATGCCTGGATCATTACGGTGCCATCCTTCATGGCGCGCGGCAGGACCGCACGCGAGACGGGTGTCGACAACATGTCGACGGTGATCGCACCCTGCTGCTTGGCCTTCTCGTAGCATTCGATGCCGCGTTGCGGTTCGTTGCCATGGTCCTGAACAATCAGTTCGATGGGATGACCGGCGATGCCGCCTTTCAGGTTCAGCACATCGGCGTAGTCACGGGCGGCTTGCGCGACCTGCGGCGTGATGAAGGTATAGGCCTTGGTCAGGTCGTAACACAGCGCAAAGCGGATCGGATCCGCCGCGATGGCTGGTTGGTGTGCACCGAGGAAAAGAGCCGCAGCGCCGAGAAGCGACTTCCAATGGTTGAACATGAGACAGTCTCCGATCGTTTTTACAGGAAGGATTGAACGAAACGCCTGAAGGTTGGCTTCAGTGGCCTGTGCTACTTGCGCTCATAGCCGAAAGGCCAGTGGATAAGGTAGTTGCGAAGGTTGGAATAGATCTTGGCCAGGCCAAGGGGTTCAAAGAGCAGGAACGCGATGATCAGCACGCCGTACAGCAGGCTGGGAATGTGCGCCAGCAGTTCGATGCCAATCTTCAACTGCAGCGCGGCAGATGCGGCGAAGATCAGATTGGCCACGATCCCGGGTAGCAGCAGAATGAAGGCCACCCCAAAATAGCAACCGATCACGCTGCCGAGGCCGCCTACGATGACCATGGCCAGCACCTGGATCGAGACGTTGACGGTAAACTGTTCGGGTGTCACGGCGTGATAGAACGTGAAGATGAGGATTGCGCCGCTCACACCGCCGATGAAGGACGACATCGCGAACGCCGTCAGCTTGTAGTAGAAGCTGTTGACGCCAATCACCGCGGCGGCGAAATCCTTCTCGCGTACCGCCACCAAGGCGCGGCCGAGGCCGGTGCGGCGCAGATTCAGCATGAACAGCGTCACCAGGACGCACCAGAACAGCGCCACGTAATACTGACCCGCGTCCGACACCACCTGCATTCCCAGCAGCCGCATGGTCGGCGCTTGAATCGTGGCTTGGGTGCCACCGCTGACCGCAGGAACCTTGTTGATCACCCAGTCCAGCACGAACTGCAAGGCCAGCGTACTCAAGGCGAGGTACAGGCCGCGCACGCGCAGGGCGGTGATCGCGAACGCACAACCGATGACGGTGGCCATCACGCCGGCCAGCACCAAGGCGATCTCGAACGGGATGCCGCCGCGCGTGGCATGCACCGCGGTATAGGCACCTATCCCCATTACGGCCGCGTAGCCGAAATGGAACTGGCCGGCCCAGCCCAGGATCAGGTTGAGGCCGAGCGCGGCGCCGGTCCAGATCAGCCAAGGCAGTACATAACTCTTTAGGTACAGCGAGCTGATCACAAACGGCGCGATCAGTCCGATGACGAGCAGAACGCCGATTTGCCAGCGATCGAACGAGATCGGAAACAACCGCTGAGCGGCGCGATAAGTGGTGTGGTGGGTACCGGCCTGACGGTAGAACATGGAATTCAGATCCTTTGAATGTCTTCGCGGCCAAACAGGCCGTGCGGCCGGATCAGGATGGTGAGAATCAGCGTCGCAGCGACGACCAGTTCGCGGCTTCCACCGCCGACCAGCCGGTCGAGGTAGCCCGACGCAATGCCCTGGAACGTACCCATCAGCAAGCCGGCCAGCACGGCACCGCCGATGCTGTCCAGCCCGCCAAGAACGGCCACTGCGATACCCATCAGCAGCAATTGCGACAGTGACTGGTCGACGCCTTGGATCGAGCCCCACAGCACGCCGGCGAAGGTGGTCACGACGGAGGACATCGCCCATGACAGCGCCACCCCCCGTTCGACCGAGATACCGACCGACCAAGAGGCCGTGTAGTCGTCCGAAATCGCCCGCAGCACGATGCCCATGCGTGTGCGGAAGAACAGCACGAAGAAGCCAAACAGCAGCAGCGCAACGATGCCGCCCGCGAGGTAGGAACGATTTACCAGCACATCGCCCAAGAACAGCGGATCGGACGTGATGCCCAGCGGGATGACGCGATTGGTTCCGCCCCAGGCGACCAGCGCAGCAGCGCGGACGAAGATGTCGATCGCCAGCGTCATCATCAGGATCATCATCAGCGGGCGGCCGGCGAGCCGACGCAACGCAACCCGTTCGATCCCCATGCCGATCATGAACATCACGACCATCGCGACCGGCATCGCCACCCAGAACGGCATGTGCAGGAGGTCGAAGACCGCCATGGTCACGTAAGCGCCCAGCATCGCCAGTGCGCCTTGCGCGAGGTTGGGCACCGACGAAGACTTGTAGATCAGGACGATGCCGAGCGCGACGAGCGAATACATGAGCCCCGACAAGGCTCCGTTGATCGCCAGTTCGGCGAATAGTGCGAAATCCATGTCAGACGTTCTCCACCGAAAGCTGGCGTTCGATCACGCCGATTTCGCCGGTGTCATAGGTGATCTGGGCCTTCATCACCACCGAGTCGGCGTTCGAGTACAACGCGTCCATAACAACGAGGTAGCGTTCCTCGATCACGTTGCGACGCAATTTGCGGGTGCGCGTGATTTCGCCGTCATCGGGATCGAACTCCTTGTGCAGGTTCGCGAAGCGCCGAATCCGAAGCGGCTCAGGCAGCACGCGGTTGACGCGCCGGATCTCGTCGAGAACGAGCTTGCGCACCTCGGGTTTCTGCGAGAGATCGGCGTACGAGATGTACGCGATGCCACGCACCTCGGCCCAGTGGCCGACAGCTTCGCTGTCGATACAGACGATTGCGGCGAGCGCGTCGCGGCCGGCGCCGATCACCGCCACGTCACGCACGTACGGGCTGAACTTGATCCGGTTCTCGATGTAGTTCGGGATGTAACGCTCTCCCTTTGAGGTGTAGACGACCTCGGCCAACCGACCCAGCACCACCAGATGGCCGTCGGGTTCGATATAGCCGGCGTCGCCGGTGTGCAGCCAGCCGTCGATCAGCGTCTTGGCGCTGGATTCGGGGTTGTTGAAATAGCCGCTGAAGATGCTGCCGGAGCGCACCAGGATTTCGCCGTCGTCCGCGATCTTGGTCTCGACACCGGGCAGCGGCCGGCCGACGGTGTGCAGTTGCACCTCGTCGAAGGCCTGGACCGCATTGAACGCGCTGCTTTCGGTCTGGCCGTACAGCTGGCGCAGGTTGATGCCCAGCGCCCGATAGAAGAGGAAGGTGTCCTCGCCCATCGCTTCGCCGCCGGTGAGTGCCGTGCTCATGCGGTTCAATCCAAACTGGTCCTTGAGCGGGCCGTAGAGGACGATCTCGCCAATGCGTGACATCAGCCGCTGCATCGCGCTGGGCGTCTTGCGGTCGAGCAGCAATCGTTGAACGGTCACCCCGAGATTGATGAAGTAGTCGAACACGCGCTTTTTGAGCGGCGTGGAGTCGGCCATGCGCACGCGAATCGTCGTCAACAGGTTGTCCCAGCTGCGCGGCGCGGCCAGATACACCGTCGGCGCGATCTCGCGCAGGTTTTGCAGCACGGTTTCTTGGCGCTCGGGGATGTTGATCGTGAATCGCAGTCCGATGCCTGCCGCCATGGTGACTGCGAAATCGCCGATCCAGGCCATCGGCAGGTAGGCGAGGATCACTTCATCGAAATGAAACACCTCGCCGCGGTAGGCGTTGCCCACGCCGGCCAGCAGGTTGCGGTGCTGCAGTACCACCCCCTTGGGCTTGCCAGTGGTGCCGGAAGAGTGCACGAAGACGGCTGGACCCTCGGGCACGGCGCGCGAGATCAACGATTCGCGAAGCGCTGGATCCGACTTGAGGCGGCGAGCGCCAGCCGCGCGCAGGTCGTCCCAGGACACCAGGCCTTCGGCCTTGTAGCCGCCGATGCCGCGCGGATCGTCGTAGATGATGTGTTGCAGCGAAGGGGCGTTACTGCGCAGCTCGAGCAGCTTGTCGACTTGTTCCTGGTCTTCGGCCAGGGCGAACCGCGCCTGCGCCTCGCTGGCAAAGTGCTCGACTTCGTCGGGATTCGCATCCGGGTATACCGGCATCGCGTAGCCCTTCAGCGTGGACGCGGCAAGCATGCCAAGATACAAGCGCACGCGGTTGTCGCCCAAGACGAGCATCGCGTCCCGCTCGATGAAGCCGCGTTCTTCCAGCCCCGCGGCGATTTCCAGAACCTCCTCGAGCATCTGCGACCACGTGAATTCCTGCCAGATGCCGAGTGCTTTCTCCCGCATCGCAACACGGTCGGGGTATGCGCGCGCGTTGAGGGCGAGCAGACGCGGCAGGGTGGTGTGTTCGGTGAGGTCCCACTCCGAGGCAGTGTCCGCTGCGAGCGTCGTTTGGTCACGCTGCATGCTTGTTCGCCTTCCCCAGATAGGCTTCGATGACGCGCGGATTGGCAACCACGTCCCGCGGCAACCCGGTGCCGATGATCTCGCCATAGTTCAACGCCATGATGCGGTCGCAGATGCCAAGCACGACGTCCATGTGATGCTCGATCAGCAGCACCGTAATGCCGCGTTCGTCGCGTGCGTCGAGAACGAAGCGGGCCATGTACTCCTTTTCTTCCTGGTTCATGCCGGCCATCGGCTCGTCCAGAATCAGAAAGCTGGGCTCGGCCACCAGGGCGCGTGCCAGTTCGACGCGCTTCTTGAGGCCGATCGGCAAGGTTTCCACCATGTCTTCACGGACGCTCTGCAGCTGCAGGAACTCGATGATCTCTTCGACCATGCGGCGGTGCGCAATTTCCTCGGGCTGGGCCAACCACGGGTAAAGGGCTGTCTTCAGCACGCCGGGCTTGAGGTGAACGTGCCGGCCGAGCAGGATGTTGTTGAGCACGCTCATGCCGTTGAAGAGGGCCAGGTTTTGAAAGGTGCGGGCAACACGTCGGCGAGCCACGTTGTGCGGCTTCATTCCAGTGATGTCTGTGCCGTTGAGCAGGATGCGGCCCTTCTGCGGCGGATAGAACCCGGTGATGGCGTTGACCAGCGTGGTCTTGCCGCTGCCATTCGGCCCGACCAGGCCGAAGATCTCGCCTCGGTCGATACGCAGGTCGACACCGGTCACGGCCACGAGGCCACCAAATCGGCGTTCGAGTCCTTGACATTCGAGTACAGGCACTCCTGCGACGACCTCATCGACGCTTGTCATGGAGAGCCTCTTTTTTCTCTCATTACCTGCCTAATGTTAGGCGACTTCCATGGACGGACGGGCATTCGGATGGTCTCCATGCTTAGGTTAAGCAGTCGTTTGTATTCGTTTGCAGGGAACTTGGTCGAATCAGGGTGCTGATGCGCCTCGACAAGAGTATGCGTTTCTAACAAGCGTTCGGCAGAGTGTCAATGATCGAATGCCCCACTGGGTTCGCGATCGTAGGCTCTCTAGACTCGATGACGGTCAGCGTAATCCCGAGCACGACTCGCACACGACTATTGAAAGAACCCAAATGACGGAGTCGCTTTTTGCATACCAGCAGGACAAGCTTTTCATTGGCGGCGAGTGGGTTGCGCCGCTCGATGGCGATCTCGTGCCTTCGATTGATCCGTCAACGGGTACGGCCTGGGCGCTTAACGCCTTCGGTGGTACGCGGGACATAGACCGGGCGGTCGACGCGGCCAACGAAGCCATGCGCGGCCCTTGGGGCAGCATGCCACCCGCGGAGAGAGCAGCATTGATGCGCAAGCTGGCCGCGCTCCTCGAGTCCAACGCCGCGCGCATGGCGGAATTCGAGTCGCGCGACAACGGTCGACCACTTCGCGAGACCATCGTCAACATCACCGCCGAAGCTCAGTGGTATTACTACTTCGCGGGCCTCGCCGACAAGCTTGACGGCCGGATGATGCAGATCAACCCGGATCTGATGGCCTATACAACGCGGGTGCCTGTGGGCGTGGTCGGCGCGATCGTGCCTTGGAATGCGCCAACCTTGGTCACGACCATGAAACTCGCGCCCGCGCTTGCGGCGGGGTGCGCGATGGTCGTCAAGGTCGCTGAGCACACCCCGGTCACCACTTACGAACTCGCGAAACTGATCGAGCAGGCCGGCTTCCCGAAAGGCGTGGTCAACATCGTGCCCGGCTACGGGCACATCGCCGGTGCACACCTGGCGGCTCACCCGGGGGTCGACAAGTTGTCGTTCACCGGCGAGCATCGCACGGCGCAAGAGATCATGCGCGCCGGTGCCGGCAACCTCAAGCGCGTGTCCTTCGAATGCGGCGGCAAGTCGCCGCACATCGTGTTCGCCGACGCAGACATCGAGCAGGCCATCAATGCGGTGTCGCACGCCGGCTTCATGGCCTGCGGCCAGAGCTGCGCCCTGGGCTCGCGAATCCTGGTGCAGCGCTCGTTGTACGAACGCGTTGTCGATGAGGTAGGGGCGCGCGCGTCGAAGCTGCGCGTCGGCAAGCCGCTCGACCCGAAAACCCACATCGGGCCGCAGACGCACCAGGATCAGCTCGACAAGACGCTGCGTTACATCGACATCGGGAAGTCCGAAGGCGCCCGGCTGGTAGCCGGGGGACGGCGACTGACCGAAGGCGACCTTGCAAAGGGCTACTTCGTTGCGCCGACCGTGTTCGCCGACGTCAAACCCGACATGCGAATCGCGCAGGAGGAGATCTTCGGGCCGGTGGTGTCGATGATTCCGTTCGACACTGAAGAGGAGGCCTTGAGCATCGCCAACGGCGTGAGCTACGGGCTGACTGCCGGCCTGTGGACGCGCGACCTGGGTCGGGCGCACCGCCTGTCGGCGCAGATCAAGGCCGGCACGGTCTGGGTCAACACGTACCGGATCCTGCATCCGGCGGTGCCCTACGGCGGCTTCAAGATGAGTGGCATCGGGCGCGAGAACGGCCCCGAGGCGATCGACGAATACACCGAGCCACGCGCCACCATGATCAACCTGAGCGGCAAGTATCCGTACCCCTACGCGTGACCCATCGCAGGCGGCGCGTCGTCGCCGCTGTCCTCACGTTGGAGAAATGGCCATGATGTTTCTGAGCTCTCGTTCTGCGCGCGGCGTCGTTACCGCGCTCGCAACCGCTTGCCTCCTCGCGCATGCCCCTGCACGCGCCGCCGAGCCACAGGCATGCCCGGCGAGCGCCGACGGTGCGAGCTTCGTGTGCAACGTCGTCAACGTCGAGGATCTGGTTTCCCTGCCTTCGACCCACTGGCTGGTCGGAAGCTCGCTGCACGGTGCGGGTAGCAAGACGCCTCCGCTGTACCTCTTCGATTCGAAGACGCGCAAGGCGCAGGAAGTCTCGGCCGGCGACGTGAAGATCGCAAGGGACGCAAAGACCTACGCCGATTGCCCCGGCGATCCGGACCTGGCCAAGTTCAGCTCACATGGCCTGGACTACGTGTCGCGCGGAAAGCGGGGCACGCTCTACGTGGTGAATCACGGCGGGCGCGAATCCATAGAGGCGTTCGAGGTAGACGTGTCCAGTCCCAAGCCGACGTTCACCTGGAAGGGCTGCGTGGTCGCACCTGACGGCTTCTGGCCCGACGCGGTGGCAGCGCTGCCGGGCGGCGGTATGGTCGTGACGAGCCTGTGGGATCCGAAGGACAGCGACCGCCTGTCCAAGCTTGTCAGTGGCAAGCCCGTGGGCGCCCTGGCCGAGTGGTATCCGAAGACCGGCTGGAAGATTATTGGTCCGGCCGGCATGTCGGGCCCGAACGGTGTCGTGGCGACGCCCGACGGCAACTCCGTTTTTGTCGCGCTGTGGTCGGCGGGCAAGGTGATGCGCCTCGATCGCAAGACTGGCAAGGCCACGACCGTGGATGTCGACTTCAGGCCGGACAACCTGCGCTGGGAAGCGGGTAACAAGTCCATTCTTCTCGGCGGTCAGACCTCGACGGTCAAGGAGGCGATCGAAGACTGCTTCGCCAAGCCGCTGGTGAATTGCAACATTCCCTTCAAGATCGTGCGCCTGGACCCCCGGACGTTGCAGACCCAGCCGCTGGTCGACGGCCGCATCTACGGAAACATGGGCGCGGGGACCGGGGCGCTCACGGTCGGCAAAGATTTATGGGTTACGACGTTTCGAGGCGATCGCTTGGCGATCTTCGAAGGTCGCGCTCAGCGTTAGACATCGTTCAACTAGGAGAAGAAAATGCGATTGAAAAACAAGCGCGCCATCGTGACAGCAGCCGGCTCGGGCATGGGCCGAGCCGGCTGCATCTTGTTCGCGCGTGAAGGCGCATCGGTCGTTGTCGTCGATATCGACGAAGCCGGCGCCCAAGGCACAGCCGACGCGGTCAAGGCCGCCGGCGGCACCGCTCATGTGATCGTCGCCGACCTGCTCAAGGCCGACGAATGCCAGCGCATCGTGCACGACGGCGCCAAGCGGCTCGGCGGCCTGGACTTGCTGTGGAACCATGCCGGCATGCCCGGCCCGGCGGAGGTCGAGGGCGTTGACCTCGAGGCCTACGACCGGGCGATGGCGCTGAACGTGCGCTCAGGCTTCCTGTCCACCGGGGCCGCCGTGAAGTACATGCGCGAAGCCGGTGGGGGCTCGATCCTGTTCACCGCGTCGGTTGCCGGGCTCGTGGGCTCGATGATGGCACCCGTCTATTCGGGCGCCAAGTTCGGTGTGGTTGGCATGGCAATGTCGCTGGCACAGCGTTTCGCCGCCGACAAAATCCGCGTCAACGCGCTGTGCCCCGGTCTGACCGACACGCCGATGCTGCCGCAGTTCGTGAATCGCAACAACGACCCTTCGGTTCAGGAAGAGAACACCCGCAAGCTCAATGCGGCGATTCCGATGGGCCGCCCCGGGCGACCGGAGGAACTTGCTCACGCGGCGCTGTGGCTGCTGTCCGACGATGCGTCCTACGTTACGGGCATCGCACTGCCGGTCGACGGCGGCTATGTTTGCCGCTGACCGCCCGCCGGCGTCGCCCCGCCTGCAATTTTTGTGACCTTGATTTTTTGGATACAACAATGATCGATCTCTGCAAGGTGGTGAAGGCGTTCAGTGCCCTCTGTCTGTTGGCTGTGTCGTTTTCGACCGCGATGGCTCAGCAGATCGTAAAAATCGGAGTGCTGGTGCCGCTGACCGGCGCGCACGCTGGCGAGGGTGCCTGGTTGCTCAAGGGTCACAAGCAAGCCGAGGCCGATATCAACGCCGCCGGGGGACTCAAGGGCTTCGGCGGCGCCAAGGTCCAACTCGTGATCGGCGACACCCAGAGCAAGCCAGAGGCGTCGCGCAGTGAGGCGGAGCGCATGATCGAACGCGAGGGCGTCTCGATCTTGACCGGCGGCTTCGCGTCTGCCACGACGATTCCTGCTTTGCAGGTTGCCAATCGCAACAAGGTGCCGTTCTTGGTGCCGGTCGCCGTCACGGACAGCATCACCGAGCAGGGCATGAAGTACGTGTTCAGGCTCAATCCGAAGTCGTCGTACTACGCGGAGGACGTGGGCGGATTCCTGAAGTACCTCAAGGGCAAGGGACAGCCGATCGAGCGGATCGCGATCGTGTACGAGGACGGCCCGTTCGGGCAGTCGACCGCCAAGAGCTACAAGGCGATGTTGACCGCCGGCGGTTTCAATGTGGCGGCCGAGGAGAGCTTTCGCACCGGGGCGACCGATCTCAGCACGCAGGTTGCGAAACTCAAGGCGGCAAACGTCGACGTCGTCCTGACCGCCTGCTACGTCACCGAGTCGGCAGTGCTCCTGCGCGGCCTGACTGCCCAGCAGTACAAGCCGATCGTCATCGGCTTTGGCGGCGGTCACGTCGCGCCCGCCATGCTGAAGGTGGGCGAGCCGGCGGAAGGCACGTTCGGGGTCACCGAGTGGATGCCCGACATGAAGAAGCCCGCGGCAGCGGCCTTCACGGCCGCCTTCACCAAGTCCTATGGCGAAGCGCCGCAGAACAACACAGCGCAGGTGTACGCCGCCACATGGGTTGCCGCGTTGGCGATCGAAGCCGCAAAGTCCACCGATCGCGAGGCGGTGCGGGATGCGTTGGCGAAACTCAAAATCAGCGGCGGTCCCGCGTCCCTTATGCCAGATGACGTCCTTGAATTCGACGCCGACGGTCAGAACAAGATCGGCAACATCATGGCGCAGGTCATCGACGGTAAGTTTGTGACCGTGTGGCCCGACGCCTACGCGGCGCAGTCTTTCAAATTGCCGAAGAAGTAGTGGCAGTGTCGAGCCGGGCTGTGTGGCCGGTTTTCTTTTGAAGGAGAGCCGAGGAGGACTCGGCCGTATAAGGAGCAACCCGTGTTTTCGTTGAGCGTCATTTTCCAAGCGGTAGCCGGTGGCCTGATGAGCGGCGGCACTTATGCGCTGGTCGCCGTCGGCCTGACGCTGATCTTTGGCGTCATGCGCGTCATCAACTTCGCGCACGGCGAGTTTCTGATGCTGGCCATGTACCTCGCCTACTTCGGCTGGTCGGTGCTCGGCGTCGACCCGTACTGGATGGTGCTCATCGCGCCGCTGGTGCTGGCGCTGCTCGGCAGCGTGTTCTTCCAGTACCTGACACGCTATTCCATGGGCGCGCCCGAGATCAACCAGATGGCGGTAACGCTCGGCGCGTCGCTGTTGCTGCAGAACGCCGCGCTGCTCGCGTTCAAGGGCGACAACCAGATCGTCAACCTCGCGCGCGCCACCGACAGCATCATGCTCAGTGCCGTGACGCTCCAGGTGCCGCAGCTGATGGCGGCAACGGTGTCGGTTGTGCTGATGGGCGCCGTCTACCTGCTGCTGACGCGCACCGACCTGGGCCTGATGATGCGCGCCACCGCGCAGTCGAGCGAAGGTGCGGCCCTCAGCGGCATCGACCTGTCGCGCGTCTACCGCTGGGCCATGGCGCTGGGCATCGCGACGCTGGGCTTCGCCGGGCCGCTGATCCTGCCGACGATGTACGTCAACCCGAACATCGGCACGCTGTTCACACTGAAGGCCTTCGTGATCGTGATCGCTGGCGGGCTCGGCAGCGTCCCGGGCGCGCTGCTTGGCGGACTGCTCGTAGGCCTGACGGAATCGGTGGCGGGAGTCTGGCTGCCCGGTGCGGCGGCCTCGGCGATCCCGTTCGTGTTTCTTGTCATCGTTATGATCTGGCGGCCGCAGGGTCTGCTCAAGAGTGGGGGGCGCCGATGAACCCGCGCGCTTTCGCTGCCGCCGCGCTCGGGGCGCTGGCCCTCGTCGGCGCCTTCGGCTGGGGGCTGCGCGACAACTACGTGATGGACCTCTTCATCCTCGCCGCGCTGTACGCGCTGTGGGGCGTGGCCTGGAACATGAACGCCGGCTTTGCCGGGCTGCTGTCGCTGGGCCACGCGCTGTTCATCGGCACCGGGGCCTATGCCGTGGCCTATTTGTACGCGGCGTTCGGCATCAGCCCGTGGTTGGGCGCGCCGATCGGCGTTGCACTGGCTGTGCTGATGGCGCTGGGGATCGGCTACCTGTCGTTTCGCTACGGGCTGCGTGGGCACTACTTCGCGCTCGTCACCTTGGCATTCAGCGAGATCGGTTTTCTGTTGGTGTCGTCGACCACAGCGCTGGGACGCTCGGACGGGCTGATGATGCCGCTTAAGAATCCCGGCTTCGACTACCTACAGTTCGAGGCCAAGTGGCCTTACGCGGTGATGATCCTGGTGCTGCTGGGGCTTGCCATGTTGTGCTCGGTGCTGCTGCTGCGCTCGCGCGTCGGCTATTACTGGCGCGCGATTCGCGACAACGAGGAGGCGGCCGCCGCGCTCGGCGTGCCGACTTTCCGCTTCAAGCAATACGCGGTGGCCATCAGCGCCGCCTGGGCCGCAGTCGGCGGTGCACTGCTGGCGCAATACTCGGCCTTCGTCGATCCGCACACCGTGATGGGCGTGCAGCTTTCGATCCAGATACTGCTGTTCGCGATCATCGGCGGCATGGGCGTGCTGTGGGGGCCGATCCTCGGCGCCGCGCTGCTGATCCCTGCTGGCGAAGTGCTGCGCGGCTCGTTCGGCAGCACGCGCCCGGGATTGCACCTGGTCTTCTACGCGCTGCTGCTGATCGTCGTCGCGTTGCGAATGCCTGGCGGCGTGGGTGGCTGGATCAATGCTTGGATCCGATCCCGCCGGCCTCGTGAACCGGCGCCGCCGGCCGAACCAGCGCTACGGCGCAACTGAGCTTGCCATCGATGTCAACACTCATCATGGAGAGAACTCCGCCCTGCCTGTCGGTCAAGGGACTGATCAAGGCATTCGGCGGCTTGACGGCACTTGGCAACGTCGGCTTTGAGGTCGACGAGCGCAGTATTTTCGGCATCATCGGGCCCAACGGCGCCGGCAAGACCACCCTGTTCAGCTGCCTGTCGGGGCTCCTTTGCCCGGATGCGGGGTCAATCGTTTTCCACGGCGCCGAACTCGCTGGCCAAGCGCCGGCGGCAGTGTGCCGCCACGGGATCGCACGCACGTTCCAGATCGTGCGGCCTTTTCACGGCATGACAGTGCTCGAGAACGTGATGGTCGGTGCCTTCTTTCGCCACCGTGCCCGCGCCGCAGCACGGCGCGCTGCCGAGGGGGTGCTGGAACAACTGGGCATGCAGGCGTTGGCGGCGCGCGACGCGGCGTCGCTCGGCGTCGCCGACCTGCGCGCGCTGGAGGTGGCGCGCTGCCTGGCGACCGAACCGAAGCTGCTGCTGCTCGACGAGATGCTGGCTGGTCTGACGCGGCCCGAGGCCGAGCGCATGGGTCGCAAGATTCAGGACCTGCGCGACGGCGGCATGACGATCATGCTGGTCGAGCATTCCGTGCCGGCGATCGCTTCGCTGTGCGACCGCGTGCTGGTACTGAACTTCGGCGAAGTGCTTGCGCAGGGGCCGACAGACGGCGTGCTGCGTGATCCCGCGGTCGAAGCCGCCTACCTCGGAAAGGCACACCGATGAGCGGACTGGTCGTCAAGGGCCTGTGCGCCGGCTATGAGCAGAACGACATCCTGCACGCGGTGGACATTGCGGTTGCGCCGGGCGAGGCGGTGGCACTGCTCGGCTCGAATGGCGCCGGCAAGACCTCGTTGGTCAAGGCGGTCAATGGCCTGTTGCCGCTGCGCGCCGGCCAAGTGCAATGGGACGGTGCACCGCTCGGCGCGCTGCCGGCGTTCACGCGCGTGCAGCGCGGCGTCGTCACGGTGGCGGAGGGCCGCAAGCTCTTTGCCGAATGCACGGTCGAAGAGAACCTGCTGGCGGCGAGCATGTTCGGCGCTCCCCGCAAGCGCCGTGCCGAAAACCTGCATCAGGTGTTCGAAATGTTTCCGCGCCTGAAGGAGCGCGCACGCCAGGCAGCGGGCAGCCTGTCAGGCGGCGAGCAACAGATGGTCGCAATCGCGCGTGCGCTGATGGCGATGCCCCGGCTGCTGATCCTCGATGAGCCATCGACCGGCCTGGCGCCCAAGATCGTGCAGGAGATCTTTGCGGTGCTGGCGCAGCTCTACAGCAGGGGCCTGAGCGTGCTGCTGGTCGAGCAGAACGTCGAGATCGCGCTCGGCGCTGTGGACCGCGCCTACGTGCTGCAACAGGGTCGCATCGTGTTGCACGGTACGGCGCAGGAGATGGCGCGAAACCCTCAGGTGCGCGAGGCCTATTTGGGTACCTAGCCCGGCACCGGCATCGATCAAGGAGAAGGCAATGGGACGCGTGCAAGGGAAGGTAGCAATCATCACCGGCGCCGGTTCGGGCATGGGCAAGGCCTCAGCGCTGCTGTTCGCTGCCGAAGGAGCGAAGCTGGCGGTCGTCGATATCGACGAGGCGAACGGTCGTGCGGTGGTGGCCCAGATTGGGCAAAGTGGGGGCGAAGCGATCTTCGTGCACGCAGACACCGGCAAGGACGCCGACCTGAAGAACATGGTCGATACGACCGTCGATGCGTTCGGCCGGATCGACATCTTCTGGCACAACGCCGGCATCGTCGGCGCCGGTGCGATCGAGCAGACCAGTGAGGCCGACTTCGACCGCCAGATCGCCGTCCATGTGAAGGGCGGCTTCTTCGGTGCCAAGCATGTGCTGCCGGTGATGAAGAAGGGCGGAGGTGGCGTGATCCTGTTCACCAGTTCGGCGTCGGGCGTGCGCGCATCTCCGGCATCGCCGAGCTATTCGATCGCGAAGGCCGGGCTGCAGATCCTGGCGCAGTGCATCGCGCTGGCCAATGGCAAGTACAACATCCGCGCCAATGCGCTGTGCCCGGGGCCGGTGCAGACCCCGCTTTGGCCTTCGTTCGTCGGTCGCAACCCGGACGTCATTGCCCCGGAGGCGCTGGAAAAGGCCTTCGTCGCCCGTGTGCCGATGGGCCGCATGATCCAGCCCGAGGAAATCGCGCGCGCGGCGCTGTTCCTGTGCTCCGACGAGGCCTCCGTTATCACGGGCGTGATCATGCCCGTGGACGGCGGTTACCTCGTGAGCTGAGGCGCCGGCAATGGACTTCACGTTGAGCGAACAACAGCGCGAGTTCCAGCAGGCCGCGCGGCGCTTCGCGCAGCAGGAACTCGTGGCGGTCGCGAAGGATTGCGAGCGCACCAGCGACCCGGTCCCGGACGACGTGCGCCGACGCATGGGCGAACACGGTTTCCTGGGCATCAACATTCCTCAGGCGTACGGCGGCGTCGGCGCGGGCAAGGTGGACGCGTTGATCGTGTTGGAGGAACTGGCCAAGGTCTCGGCCGCGGTCGCTTTTCCGGCGTTCGAGGCCAACTGCGGCCCGGCGCAGACGCTGCTGCACTTCGCACCCGAAGGGCTGAAGCAGCGCGTGCTGCCTAGGGTCTGCTCGGGCGAGATGATGGTCTCGGTCTCGATGTCGGAGCCCGACGTGGGCACCGCGATGACCGAACTGAAGACGCGCGCCGTGATCAAGGGCGACCGCATCGTCATCAACGGCGTCAAGCGTTGGTGCAGCGGCGCCGGGCACGCTCAGGGCTACGTGCTGTACTGCCGGCTCGCCGACAAGCCGGGCGCGGCCGGCGTCGGCGCGGTCTACTTCGAAAAGGATGCGCCGGGCGTGTCGTTCGGCAAGCCCGAGAACTTCATGGGCGTTCGCGGCTTCCACAACGCCGAGATCTACCTCGACGACGTGGAAGTGCCGGTCGAGAACATCATCGTGCCGGCCGGCGGCGTGAAAGACCTGATGCGCTCGTTCAACATGGAGCGGCTGGGCAACTCGACCTGCGCACTGGGCATCGCGGCGAGCGCGCTCGAGGTGGCGCTGGCCTACACCCAGGAGCGCCAGCAGTTCGGCAAGCCGCTGGTCGATTTCCAGGCGGTGCAGCTGCGGCTGGCGGAGATGAAGATCGACGTCGAGGCCGCCCGTCTGCTGATCCACCGCGCCGCGCAGGGCGCCGAAGACGGGCTGCCGTCTTTGCTGGACACCAGTGTCGCCAAGTGCTTCGCCAACGAGGCGGTGCGCCGTGTAGTGGCCAACGGCGCCCAGGTGATGGGGGCGGTGGGCTACTCCAAGGACTACCCGATGGAGCAGAAGATGCGCGACGCCTGGGTCTGGGGCATCGGCGGCGGCCACATCGACTTGCAGAAGGTCAATATCACCGGCGAGCTGATCGGCCGGCGGTTTTCTCAGCGCTGAGGCGCAGGAGTACGGATATGCGCGCAGACCGTGATTTCGGCTTCACCGACGAGCAGCTGATGCTGCGCGACGCGGTGCGGCAATTCGTTCGCAAGGAAATGCCTGATTCCTACGCGCGCCAGTGCGACCGCGAGAAGATCGCGCCGCTGGCGGTTTTCGACAAGATGGCGGCCTTGGGCTGGCTCGGCGTGGCGATTCCCGAGGAGTATGGGGGCTCTGGTCTGGGCTTCGTCGAGCTCGGGATCATCCAGGAAGAACTCTCGTACGGCCTGCTGGAACTGGCGGTGCTGTTCTACCGGGCCACGGTGCACGGCGCGCACTCGCTGCTGACCTATGGCAGCGAGGCGCAGCGCAAGAAATACCTGCCGCTGATTGTGGCCGGAAAGTTCAAGTCGTCGATGAGCCTGACCGAGCCGGATGCGGGTTCCGACGCTGCGGCCGTGCGCACGCGTGCGGTACGAGATGGCGACTACTTCGTCATCAATGGCGCCAAGGTCTTCAACTCGCAGGTCGATCTCGCCGACCGCACGGTGCTGGTCACCCGCACCGACCCCGACGCGCCGCAACACAAGGGCATCAGCCTGTTCTTCGTCGACCCGAAGAGCCCGGGCGTGACGATCGAGCGCCTCGAGACGCTGTCGTTCCGCGCGGTAGGCACCAACCGTGTCACCTACGAAAACGTGCGCGTGCACCAGGACGACCTGCTCGGCGAGCTCAACGGCGGCTGGAAGCAGCTGATGACCAATCTCAACAAGGAGCGCTTCTCGCTCGCGGCGCAGGTCACCGGCGCGGCGCAGGCGGCGTTCGACTGCGCGCTGCAGTATGCGAAGGACCGGGTCCAGTTCGGCCAGCCGATCGCCAAGTTCCAGGTCATCCAGCACAAGCTGGCCGACATGCAGATCGCCGTCCACACCTCGCGCCTGCTGACCTACGACCTGGCGCGCCGGCTCGACGCCGGTGTCGAGTGCCGCAAGGAGGCGTCGGTCGCCAAAGTGCACACCACCGAGGCTTACTTCCGCGTCGCCGACGAGGGCATGCAGATCCTCGGCGGCTATGCACTGACGCCAGACTTTCCGATGGAACGCCACTACCGCGACTCGCGCCTGATGCGCATCGGCGGCGGCGCCAGCGAGGTGATGCGCAACTCGATCGCCAAGGACCTGGGGCTGTAGCGGGCACTGAATGCACAACGACTCAGCGCACGGTCGGCCAGTGGCCGCCAAGGTCTGCGACGCGGAGCGACACGCCCGCCGCGAACTCGCCGCCTGCTACCGCCTTGCCGGCCGGATGGGCTGGTCCTACGCCATCTGGGCCAACATCTGGCACCGCATGCCGGGCGAGCCGTCGGGCGCCCCGTACCGGGATCGGTCTGACATCGCCAAGGCCGGCATCAAGCTCGACCGAGTTGCGACCGGATCCGACGGTCCCGCGCAGATCAAGGGGAGACTCAATTGACGCTCGCACATGACCTCGGCCGCTTCGTTGCCGACCTCGACTTGGCGCACGTTCCGCCACCCGTCGTCGAGAAGGCCCGCACCTGCCTGCTCAACGGCTACGGTATCGCGCTCGGTGGGTACGGCACGCCGTTCGCCCCGGTGGCGCGGCGGGCGGCGCTGGCGCTCGATGGCGAGCGCAGCGGCGGCGCCACCTTGCTCGGCGACGGGCGCAAGACCTCGGTCGACGGCGCCGCGCTGGCGAACTCGGCGCTGTTCCACGGCCGCGCACAGGAAGACACCTGTGGCGCCGGCCACTTCGGCACCATCATGATTCCGTTGCTGACGGCGCTGGTCGAGGCGCGCGACCTGCCGGTGGCCCGCATGCTGCCGGCGCTGATCGCCGGCTACGAGGTTGGCGGCCTGTTCGAATCGGCGTACGGGCCGAAGACGACGCCCGCCGGGCTGCGCGCATCACCGCTCTATGGCACGCTGGCTGCAGCCGCGGCCAGCGCGCACCTGCTCGGCCTGGATGCCGAACGCAGCGCGGCGGCACTGGCCAATGCGGCCTCGTTCTCCGGAGGGATGCTGCAGTCATTCGCCGACGGCACCGACGAATGGCGCTACCAGGTCGGCGTCGCCGCGCGCAACGGGCTCGTCGCCACTGAACTCGCGCGTGCCGGGTCGCGCTCGGCACCAAGTGCTTTCGAGGGCCGCTCGGGCTTCGTCAAAGCCTTCGCGCGCAGCGACTGCGACGTGCCTGCGCTGTTGGCACGGTTGGGGAAGGAGTGGTCGGTGCAGCGCGTCACGTTCAAGCCGTTCCCCGTGTGCGCGTTCAACCAGACGCCGGTGACCGGCGCGCTGATCCTGCGCGACAAGCTCGAAGGGCGCGCCTTGAAGCAGGTGCGCGTGCGCATGAATCCGTTCGAGACCGGCTACGCCGGCATGGACGCCAAGGGCCCGTTCGACTCGATCTCGGGCACGCTGATGAGCATCCCGTTCTGCATCGCGCTGACGCTGCTGCGCGGCACGCCGAGCATGGCGGCGATGACGACCTACGACGATGCCGAGGTGAACGCGCTCACCGAGTGCATCGAGTTGGTGACCGACGACACGGTGCCTGTGCTGTCCTGCGTGATCGACGCCGAGACCGTTGACGGTGCGCGGGTGCTACAGGATCAGCGCATGACGGTGGCCGATTTCTCCTACGACTGGGACACCGACTCGAAGCTGGTGCGGCGTATCGGTGCCGAAACCGGCTTCCGGCCGCGGCTTACGGCCGCGTGGAGGCGTTCTGCCGCGAGCCCGAGCGGGTGGGCATCGCGGCGGTGCTCGCGGCCTTCGCGATGTTGCCGAAACCGCCCACCAACTGAAGCGGGTCAGGGAAGCGGCACCGCCGCCTCCTGCGCATGCAGGCGCAGCAGCGCGTCGCGTCGCGCCGCACCGGTAGCGAATTCGATGTCGCGCACGCGGTGCGGGTCGATCTGCGCGCGTAGCAAGTGCAGCAGTCCGGCATCGGGCTGCGGCGTCCAGGGCACGTTGCCCACCGCCACGGCGGCAGGCGTGCGCTCGCGCAGCTGCTCGTGCGTTACGCCGGGGTGGCGGCTGAGCGCGCGCGCGCCGGCCGACGTGAACTCGAACACCGCGAGGTCGGTGACCATCACCACATGGCCCACACCCGGCGGGTGCGCGGCGATGGGGTCGGTGACGACGAAGTCGACCGCATCGACGAAGCAGCGCGGGTCCTGCTGCGGCAGGTAGACCAGGAAGGGCTGCGCGATCTCGGCCAGTTCGGCCAGCCCCGCCAAGCCGGCGAAGCGCCGCAGACGCCCTTGCTTGTCGGCCACGCGCAGGCTGTTGATGCGCCCTTGGGCGTCGATCTGCAGCGGGCGCACGAACTGGCGCACCCGACCCGCCAGGCGCGGCATCATCTGGGCGATCCACTCGGACGCCTCGTAGCGCCGCAGCGCGCCGATCTGTGCAGCGCGTTCGCTGCGGCTCAAGAAGGCCGGGCGCTGTGCACGGGTCAGCGTCAGCGCGGCGGGGTCTTCGAGCGCGGGGCCCTGGCCGTTCGTGCGCGCCTGCGCGAGCAGCGCCGCGACCTGGTTCAGCGCCGAAGCCAGGCCGAGCTGGATGACTTCGGCGCGCAGCAGCCAGTCGCTCATCGTGCAGACCATCATTTCGGCCATGTCGGGTGGCGTGGCGGGCGCGTCGCCGCGGCTGTCGTTGTCGCTCATCGGGCCCCTCCTTCGAGCCGGGCGCGGGCCCAGCCTGCCACGGCGTCGCGCTCAAGTGCGGTGTAGTCCAGCAGCGCCGGCCAGTCGGCTTCGTAGCCGGGCAGGCAGCCACCGGGCCTCGCGCCATCGGGCGCGTGGACGACCATGCTGACCAGGGGTTCGGTGAGATCGGCTTCGACCCCACCGACCGTGATGTCGTCGACCAGTTCCTCGCAGGTCACGACTGTCTGGCGCGCCGCCAGTGCCAGCAGCCGGTCGGCTGCCCTGTGGCCGGCAAATACCGCGTTGCCCTGACGGTCGGCGCGCCACGCGTGCACGTAGGCCACGTCGATGGGCACAGGCGGGATGGCGAGTTGCTCTTCGTCGGTGTAGGGGCAGCGCACCGGACGCAGGTCGGGCCGGACCTGCGCCAGCGCCACGCCATGGCGCGCAGCCAGCGGCAGGAACGATGCACCCTCGACCGCAGCGTTCAGGCCCAGCATCAACGAGGTCTCGGTCTCCTCGATCACATCGCAGCCGGTCTTCAGCCCTGGCCCCATGCCCAGCGCCTCCATGCCCAGGTAGAAGCCGCGCACGCGCTGCACCACGCCGGCGGCGACCAGCAAGTCGGTCTCGATGCCGCCGGTCAGCACCAGCAGTTCCTCGAAACGCAGATCGTATGCGGCCCAGTGCATCGCGATGGCCAGCGGCCGGCGGCTGAAGCTCCAGCCGCCAAGCGCGACGCGCGCCGCGCCGCGCGCGAGTTCGGCGGCGTCGGCCAGGCTCGCCAGCTTTCCGATTAACTGCGCCATCTACAGCCCCATGCCGCGCGCGATGATGTCGCGCTGCACCTCCATCGCGCCGCCGCCGATCTCGAACAGCTTGGCGTCCTGGAAGTGCATCGGCAGCCCCGAGTCGACGGTGTAGCCGTAGCCGCCTAGCAGGTGCAGCCCGGTGTAGGCGCAGTGCATGTAGCACTCGGCACCGGCGACCTTGGCGAACGAGGCCTCGTTGTGGCAGGCGCCGGTCTTCTCGAGCACGCTGGCGCCGCGATAGACCAGCAGCCGCGCGGCGTCGGTGCGCAGCTGCATGTCAACGATCTTGTGCCGCACCGACTGCAACTTGGAGAGCGGCTTGCCGAACTGCACGCGTTGCTTCAGGTAGGTGACCACTTCGTCGATGATGGCCTGCGAGGCGCCGACGCCGATCGCGCCGTGGTACAGGCGTTCGTTGTCCAGCCCGCCGAGCACGCATTGCCAGCCCTTGTTCTCGGGGCCGATCAGCGCGTCCGGCGGCAGCACCAGGTCACGGAAGTGGGCCGAGAAGGTCGGCACCGGCCCCAGGCCCATGGTCTCGATGCGCGTCAATTCGATCGCCGGGTTGCTGCCCGGGTTCGGGATCAGGAAGGTCGAGATGCCTTCCTGCTTGACTGCGCGCGGGTCGGTGCGTGCGGCCAGGATCAGGAAACCCGCCGACTTTGCCTGCGAGCAGTACAGCTTCTCGCCGCTGATGACCCAGTGGCCGTCGGCGCGCCTGACGGCGGTGGTGCGCAGTGAGGCGGCGTCGCTGCCCGAGCCGGGCTCGGTCAGGCCGAGCGCCATGAACACTTCGCCGGCCATCACCCTGGGCAGGACCATGTCCTTCTGCGCCTGGGTGCCGAACTTGGCGACCATCGGCGCGAGGATCACCGCGACGCGGCCCCAAGCGGTGGTGATGGCCGACGAGGCGCGCGCGAACTGCTCGACGAACGCCAGCATGCCCATCGGGTCGGGCTTTTCGAGCCCGCTGTAGGCCTCGGGCAGGAGGAAACCGTAGTAGCCCATCTTGCCCAACTTCTTGAACAGCTCCTGCGGCGGCTCGACCTTGTCGCGCACCCATTGCAGCACCTGCTGGCGCGGCATCTCCTTCTCGATGAAACGGCGCGTCGTCTCGGCGATCGCGCGTTGTTCTTCGCTCAGGTCGAAATCCATCGGTCTCTCCAATTCATTTGCGGGGTTCGTCGATCACGCGTACCGTCTTGTAGCCAACGCGCGGCAAATCGTCGTGGAACGACACCTGCGTCGGCAGCTGCAGTTCGGCGTCGAGGTGGCGTTGCAGGCGCTGCGTTACACCGGCCGTGGCGTCGGCGGCCAGCGTGGTTGGGCGCAGCAGGCGCACTTCCAGCGTCTGCGGCTCGGCCACCTTGCGCACCAGTGCGAACTCGAGGTTGCGGCCGTCCTCGCTGCGCGACAGCGCGGTCTCGACCTGGAACGGGTAGACGGCGGTGCCGCGCACCGGCACGCGGTTGGCCAGCCGGTCGAGCAGCGTGAAGCGGCGCGACGTGCGCCCGCAACGGCACGCGCCCGGGTGCACGCGCACCATGTCCTCGGTGCGCCAGCGCACATGCGGCGTGGCGCGGCGGTAGAAGTCGGTGATGACCATCTCGCCGACGTCGCCGTCGCGCGCCGTCGCGCCGGTGGCCGGGTCGATGACCTCGACCAGTGTCATGTCCTCGCCGTGCCAGTGCTCGCCATCGTGGGCTTCGCACTCGGTGCTGAAGAGGTTGAAGTCCGAGCCTTGACCCGACAGCGTCGTGACCTCGATGCCGAGCGCCTGCCGGAACTGCGCGCGCGCCTCGAGGCCGAGCGCCGCGCCCATCAGGATCGCGCGCCTGTACGGCAGCGCTCCACCCTCGGGAGTGACCGTGGCGTGCTGCGCCATCGCGCGCAGCGTGGCCACCCCGGCCTGCAGGAAGCTCGGCTGGAGCGCGCGCGCGACCTCGACGTAGCGCGGCACCTGCATCGGCTCGTGGTTGTCGCGGACGATCCACTTCACGCCGACGCGCTGCGCACCGAGGCGGAAGATGTCGGCCGCCGGCGTGAACGGCGTGACGAGCAACTGCAGCACGTCGCCCGGACGCAGCCCGCTGCACCAGAACAGGCGCGCGGCCAGCTCGACGTTGCGGTCCAAATCCTGCACGTCGAAGGCCTGGTAGGTCTGGCGCCCGCTGGTGCCGGCCGAGGGGCCGGACAGCACGATGTCTTCGCGCGGCACGCACAGGTGGGGCAGGGCGCTGCCGACGCGATCCATCGCGGCGCGCAGGTCGTCCTTCGTGCTCAGCGGCACGAGCGCCGCAAAGTCGGCCAAGGTTCGAACTTCGGACGGGTCAACTCGCGCGAGGCGCTCGCGCTGCATCGGAGAGCGGGCCTTGACCCAGGCCAGCAGCGCCTGCACGCCTTTGAGCTGCAGCGCCTGCCGGGCTTCGGGCGCCATGCCTTCGGCCGCGGCGTCCCACATCGTGCGCGCGTCGCTCATCGCGGCGCGTCCCCGCCAGCAAGGCGGAACACCGGCAGCGCCACCTCGCGTTCGGGGAAGGCCACCTGCACCCGCCTGTCGATCGCCATGTCCTCGGGCCGACCCTCGATCTCGGTGAACAGGAACCAGTCTTCGTCGAGTCGCACCAGCCCGATGGTGTAAGGCGAGCGCGCGCGCCACACCGCCGATGGTGGCCGGTGCACGACCGAGAAGCTGTAGATGCTGCCCGCGCCGCCGGATTCTTCCCACGCCGGCGTGGCGCCGGCCTCGCACATCGGGCAGATCGAGCGCGGCGGGAAGATCGCGCTGCGGCATGCCGGGCAGCGCTGGAACAGCAGCCGGCCCTCCTTGACGGCGGCCCAGTAGGGCAGCGCGTCCTGCGTGACGCGCGGCTCGGGGAACGATTCGGTGTAGTCGGCGAACTCGCCTTGTTCCAGCATGGTGTGTGCTCCTGGTGCGGCGCTTATTGCGCTTCGGTGCCAAGGATGACGGCGCTGTGGCAGGCCAGCATGCCGCCGGCCGAATACGCCATCGCGCGCTTGGGCGAGTTGCCGGCCAGCAGGCCGAGCGGGTCACCGCGCAACTGGCGCACGGTTTCGACCAGCGAGTCGGCGGCGACCGAAATGCCGGGTTGGCCGAAGCCCATCCAGCCGCCGTTGGTGTCCACCGGAAAGTCGCCGCCCGGGCGCATGCGGCCACTGCGCACCAGGTCCATCGCGCGGCCCTTCGGCGCGAAGCCCAGATCTTCGAGCTGCACCAGCACGGTGTGCGAGAAGTTGCCCGCGAGCGCGCCGAGCTGCATGTCGGTCGGTGTCATGTCGGCCATCGCATAGGCCTCGCGCGCAGCGTGGGCTGCGCCGGTGGTCGTGATCGCCGGCAGTGGCCCCAGCGGAATGCGGCTCTTGCGCAGGTTGATGCGCTCGCACAGATACTCGTGCGTGGTGCAGGTGCCGAAGCCGTGGATGTAGATCGGGCGCTTGGCCTGCCTGGCGCGTTCGACGCTGGTGACAACGAAGGCGCCCGCAGTGCCGCCCGGCCCCCAGGTGGCGCACATCCATCGCCGCAGCGGTGTCGAGATGTAGGGCGAGCGCATCACGTCGTCGACGGTGATCAGGCCGTGCCGGCGCTTGGCCGCCTTTGGGTGGTGCACTGCCCATTCCTGGCGTTGAACCGCGACCTCGGCGAAGTCCTCCTCGGTGACGCCGAACTCGTGCATGTAGCGGCTGGCGAGCTGCGCGTAGATGGTCGGGATCGTCGGGCCGTAGGGGAACTCGAATTGCGGGCACGCGTCGGTCGCCGCACCCACCGCGGTGGCGTCGATGAACAGCTCGACCGCATCCGACTGCACGCACAGCACGTAGTCGGCCACGCCGGCGGCGATCGCCAGTGCAGCCTGGCCGATCATCGCGTTGACGCCGGCACCGTGGAAGGTGATCTCGGTTGTCATGCGCACCGGCATCTGCATGTGCGAGGCGAAGATGTTGTTCCACTGCGGGCGTCGGTCGGCCCAGGGCGAGCGGCCGGTGAGCAGGATGTCGATGTCGTCCTTGCGGATACCGGCGTCCTTGAACGCGGCCCAGCTCGCCTCGGTGGCGAGCTGCAGCGGGTCCTTGACGTCCTGCTTGTCGGCGTATGCATCGCCCATGCCGATGATGGCGGCGACGCGGCCGAGAGAGCGGTCGGGTGTCTTCAAGCGGTGGCTCCTGTTGGTCGTAAGGTGGCGGTCAGGGGCGTGTCCCAGCTCTGCAGCGAGCGGTACCGCCGTCTGCGGTGTTCCTGATCGGCGATGTCGCCTTCAGTCGCAGGGCAGGCCGAGCTGCTTGGCTATCACGCGCAACTGGATCTCGTACGACCCCACAGTGACCGGCGCGACCAATGCGTCGAGCGCCATGCGCATCACCGGCAGTTCCTCGGTGATGCCCCAGCCGCCACCGATGTGCAGCGCGTTCTGCGTCACGCGGTACACCGCTTGGGTGACAAATAGCTTCGCTGACGAGACGTCGAGGATGATGTCCTTGACAGCGGCGCCGCTGTCCCAGCGCTGCGCCGCGTGGTAGGTGTACAGACGCGAGGCTTCGACATCGACATGGCCCTGCGCGAGCATGAAGGCGATGCTCTGGTTCGCGCCGATGGGCTTGCCGAACTGCTGGCGCACCTTGGCGTAGTCGAGCGCCCATGCCAGCGCCGTCTGCATGTGGCCGAGCCAGCGCGCGGCGACCATTACTCGCTCGCGGTTGAAGCCGGCCATGATGGCGCCGAAGCCGGCGGTCAGGCGGCGCGACTCAGGCACGCGCGCGTTGTTGAACATCACGCGGTAGGTCGGCAGCGGGCGGTTCGCGTAGGTCTTGATCTGCGAGGTTTCGACGCCCGGTGTGTTGCGGTCGACGGCGAAGAAATGCATGCCGCGTCGGCCCTGCGCCGGGTCGGTGCGCGCCAGCACCAGCATCGTGTCGCAGTCGCCGCCCAGCGTGATGAAGGACTTGATGCCGTCGAGCACCCAGTCGTCGCCTTGGCGCGTCGCGGTGGTCTTCAGGTTCTGCACGTCGCTGCCGGCCTCGGGCTCGGTGACGGCCAGCGCGAGCAGGCATTCGCCGGCGATGTTCGCGCGCACCAGGTCGTGATGGACCTGGTGGCCATGCTCGGCCAGCAGCGAGCCGGCCACGCCCTGGATCAGCGCCATGATCGCCAGGTTCGGGTTGACCTTGGCCTGCTCTTCGATCGAGATCGCTTCTTCGGTGACGCCGAGGTCGGCGCCGCCCATCGATTCGGGCGCGTGCAGGCCAATCAGCCCGGCCTTGGCGGCGGCCACGAAGAACTCGCGCGGGAAACGCGCCTCGCGGTCGGCTTGTTCCCAGCGCGGCTTGATTTCGCGCTGGGCGAACTTGCGGCACATGTCGCGGAAGGCTTCGCGGTCGACGCTGTTGGGAGGGACTCGGCGTTCGGTTTGGCTCATGGGTTCGGTACGGTGATGGAAGTTGAGGATTGGCGATCAGGCCTTCGCTGCGGCGCGCGAAATCAGCACGCCGACGGTGCCGCGCTGCACCAGCGCACCGTCGTTGCCGAGCACGCGGATCTCGAGCCTGACCGCGCCGGCGCTGCTGCCCTTGGCCGCGTTCACGTCGATCACGAAACTCTCGACCTCGACCGCGTCGCCGACGAACACCGGCCCGTAGAAACGCCACTCGCCAACGTCAAGCATGACCTGCAAGGCGCTGCCGAAGACGCCGTTCAACTCGGCCAGCACCTTGGCGATGACGAGCGGCCCATGCGCGATCAGGCGGCCATAGCGCGTGGTCTTGGCGTACTCCGGGTCGACATGGATCGGGTGCCGCGCGTCGAGTAGTTCTGCGTAGCCAGCTACCAGTTCGGCGCTGCAGTCGAAGCCGGGAAGGGGCAGGCGCATTCCGGGGCGGATGTCGTCCAGCCAAAGGGGTTGCGAAGCTTGCATCGAATGGGTCTCTTTGCGGGGGGACTGGAGCCGGGTCAGTCCGGCTGGATGTTGAATTCCTTGATCAGCCGCACGTAGGCCTGCGACTGCTCGCGCGTGAAATCAGCCAGGCCCTGCGGCGTCGACGGAATGGTGTCAATGCCCTGCGCGGCCAACTGGGCGCGCAGCTCGGGCCGTTGCAAGATTGCATTGACGTGACGGTTCAGGCGCTCGATAACTTCCTTGGGCATCCCGGCTGGACCGTACAGCGCCCACCAAGCCGGCATGTCGGCAAAGCCGTTGACGCCTGCCTCGGTGATCGTCGGCACACCGGGGAATAGCGCGCTGCGTTGCGTCGCGGTGGCGAGCAGCGGCCGCACCTTGCCGGCCTTGGCTTGGCCCGCGGCCGTCGCAAGGTCGGTGAACATCAGCTGCACGCGACCGCCCAGCAGTTCGAGCAGAGCTGGTGGCGTCGACTTGAACGGTATGTGAACCATGTCTACGCCGGCCGCCTTCATCAGCATGCCGCCGTAGAGCTGGCCGCCCAGGTTGCCGCTCGCGTAGTTCAGCTTGCCCGGATTGGCGCGGGCATGGGCGAGCAATTCGTCGAGCGTCTTCCAGGGCTGGTCGGCCGCGACGACAAGCACGTAGGAGGTGCCGCCGAGACGGGTGATCGGCACGAAGTCGCGGATTGGATCGTAGTTGACGCCGCGCAGCATGCCGGCCGGATTGGCGACGAGTGAATTGGTGGCGGCCAGCAGCGTGTAGCCGTCGGCGGGGGCTTTCGCGACGAGGTCGGTCGCGAGTGCGCTCTGCGCGCCGGGCCGGTTGTCGACGATCACAGACTGGCCGAGCGCCGCGCCAAGCGGCTCGGTCACAAGGCGCAGAAACGTGTCGGTGGCCGAGCCAGGGCCGTAGGGCACGACCAGCCGGATCGGCCGATCCGGATACTGCGCATGGCTGGTGAGCGAAGCCAAGCCGAGCATCAACGCGACGGCGATGCCGCGCGACAGGCGGCGTGCGGTCATGGAAATGGTCATGGTCACTGATGCCCCCGTGGGGGCGCGGCGGCCCTTGGCATTGGCGAAGAGCGTGCGGCACGCTGACGCGCCTCGTGGGGAGGCGGGGTGGTGACGGTGGTCGTCAACGGGACCGGGCTCGTGCCGTGTCCGCCGAGCGTCCAGGAGACTCGCCGCGCGGCGTCGGCTACAAGCTTGATCAGCGCGTCGCGGCGCGGCCCGAGGCGCCCGATCGGCACGCCGATGCCGATCGCGCAGCGCACGCGGCCGTCGCGTTCGATGATCGGAGCCGCCACCGCACCGGCGCCGACCGTGTGCTCGCCTTGGGTGACGACGACACCGGCGCTGCGGATGCCGGCAATGATGCGCCGCAGGCGTGCCACGCCGGTCACGGTGATTTCGGTGCGCTCGACCGTGCGCGTGCTGGCCAGATAGCTGTCGATGAAGACCGGCTCCTGGAACGCCAGCAGCGCGCGGCCCATGCCGGTGCAGTACAGAGGCCAGCGCGAGCCGACGCGCGGCGAGTAACGGATATCCTGATCGCTGTCGACGACGTCGATGTACAAGGCCTCGGCGCTGCGGTCGTCGAGCGTAGCGAGCATCGCGGTCTCACCGGTCTGTGCGACGAGGTCCAGAGCCACCGGGCGCCATGCGGCCAGCACGCCGGCATCGGCGGCAATGATCGCGCCCAGCCGCAATGACGCCGCGCCAAGCGTATAGCGCGCGTCGCGCGAGCTGACGTAGCCGGCCGCCACCATGACCCGCAGATGATTGAGCAGGCTGGTCTTGGGGATCTGCAATGCCTCGGTCATCGCCGCCAGCGACAGGCCGCTACTCGAAGCCGCCAGCAATTCGACGATCTGCATCACGCGCAGCGGCGATTTCGGGCCGCTGTAGTCGTCACCGCCGGCATCTCCAGTTTCTGAGGCGTGGTCCATTATTGGTATGATAGTCCAATATTGGACCGGCATCCCACGGAATCAGCATGAGAAACCGCTTGTGTGAAATGTTCGGAATCGAGGCGCCGATTTTCGCGTTCTCGCACTGCCGCGACGTGGTCGCCGAGGTCTCGAAGGCCGGTGGCTTGGGCGTGCTCGGCCTGGCCCGCATGAGCGCGCAGCGGGTCGATGCCGAGCTGCAATGGATCGACGACCACATCGGCGGCCGCCCCTACGGCATCGACATCCTGATGCCCACCACCTACCAGGACGCAGGCGAAGGCGAGGCCAAGCACGACGCCGACCGGCTGCTCCCGGCCGAGCATCTGGCCTTCGTGCGCGGCATGCTCGACGGCGCGGGTGTCCCCGCACTCCCTGTGGCCGAGGCGGCGCAGATCGAGCGCGACCTGGTCTCAACCTTCAACTTCACGCCGGGGGAAAGCGCCGCGATGATCGAGATCGCGCTGCGTCACCCGATCAAGCTGATCGTGAACGCGCTGGGCTCGCCGCCGGCCGAACTCGTGCAGCGTGCGCATGCGCGCGGCATCAAAGTGGCGGCGATGGCGGGGGCGCCCAAGCACGCGATCAAGCACCGTGATGCCGGTTGCGATTTCGTCATCGCGGTCGGCACCGAGGCCGGTGGCCACACCGGCAGCACCACCTCGATGGTGCTGTGGCCGCGCATCGTCGACGCGGTCGCGCCGCTGCCGGTGCTCGGAGCCGGCGGCGTCGGCCGCGGCCGCCAGCTCGCGGCGGCGCTCGCGCTCGGCTGCGAAGGCGCGTGGTGCGGCTCGATCTGGCTGAAGACGGTGCAGAGCGAGGTCACGCCCGAGATCAAGGCGCGCATGTTCGAGGCCGGACCCGACGACGCGGTGCTCACGCGCAGCGTGACCGGCAAGCCCTGCCGCACCTTGCGCAGCGCCTTCACCGATGCCTGGGACGCACCCGGCGCACCCGAGCCGCTGCCGGCACCGTTGCAGGCGATCCTGTGGTGGGGGCAGGGCCGCACGCGGGTCGAACGCGTCCGGGCAAAGGAGTTTCTGACCTATCCGGTCGGGCAGATCGTCGCCGATATGCACGAGGAGACCTCGGTGCGACAAGTGATGCAGGACATGCTGGGTGAATTGGCAGAGGCCAAGGAGCGTCTGGATCGCCTGCTCGGCTGATATCCATCTTTTCAGGAGAACAGCCAATGAGCCAAGGTCCGCTGAGCGGCATGAAGGTGGTGGAGTTCGCAGGCATCGGGCCGGGTCCGATGTGCGGCATGCTTTTGGCCGACCTGGGCGCCCAGGTGCTGCGGGTGGACCGCCTCGCGCCCAGCGGTCTGGGCATCGAACGGCCGCCGAAATTCGATCTGCTCAATCGCGGCAAGCGCTCGATCGCGGTTGATCTGAAGGCCGCGGACGGGGTCGCGTTCGCGCGTCGGCTCGTTGCCTGCAGTGATGCGCTGATCGAGGGTTTTCGGCCGCAGACAATGGAGCGGCTCGGCCTCGGCCCCGAGCCTTGTCTGGTACAGCAGCCCAAGCTGGTCTACGGGCGCGTCACCGGTTTCGGTCAGACCGGACCGCTGGCGCTGACTGCGGGGCACGACCTGAACTACATCGCCTTGTCGGGCGCGCTGCATGCGATCGGCCGCGCCGGTGCGCCGCCGACGCCGCCGCTGAACCTGGTCGGCGATTTCGGCGGCGGCGGTCTGCTGCTCGCGTTCGGCATGCTCGCGGCCTTGTGGAACACGCAGCGCGGCGGTGCCGGGCAGATCGTCGATGCGGCGATGGTTGATGGCGCCGCGATGCTGATGACCTCGCTGTACGGGATGCTCGGCAGCGGCATGCACACCGGGCCGCGCGGCACCAACCTGCTGGACTCTGGGGCACCGCACTACGAGGTGTTCCGCTGCGCCGACGGCGAGTACGTATCGGTCGCGCCAATCGAACTGAAGTTTCGTGAGGTCCTGTTGAAGCGCCTGGGCCTGAGCGTCGACGCCTTCGACTTCGACGACACTGCCCGCTGGGGCGAGAGCAAGGCCCGCCTCGGGGCGATCTTCGAAACGCGCACGCGGGCGCAATGGTGCGAACTGCTTGAGGGCAGCGACGCTTGCTTCGCGCCGGTGCTCGCGCCGCTCGACGCACCGAAGCACCCGCACAACGAGGCGCGCGCGACCTTTGTCGACATCGGCGGGGTGGTTCAGCCGGCGCCGGCGCCGCGTTTCAGCGCCACGCCGGCGGCGCTGCCGCGCGCGCCGCACAGCGGCGACGATGGCGCGCTCGAACAGGTGAGGCGCTGGGGCGTGCCGGCGTTGGATCTGGACGCGCTGGTGCGCAGCGGCGTCGTTCGCGCGGGTGGCGCGCACGCGGGCTGAGCGTCAGGGTTTTGCCTTGGCCGGTACGGCCTGGGCGCTCGCTGCACCGCTGGCCAGCATGCGATCAATGTCTGCGGGCGCATAGCCGGCCTCGGCCAGCAGCTCGCGCGTGTTTTCGCCGAGCAGCGGTGCGTGGCGGCGGATCGACGGCGGCGTGCCGGACCAGGTGCCCGGGATGTTCATCGTGCGGAGGCGTCCTTCGCTGGGGTGATCGACCCAGTCGAAGAAGCCGACATCGGCCAGGTGCGGGTCGTCCATCAGCGTGGCCGGCGTGTGCATCGGCGTCACCGGGATGTCGGCCTTCGCGAGTGCTTCCATCCACTCGGCGGTAGTGCGCGTGAGCATGGTTTCGGTCACGAAGGCGTAGAGCGCGTCTACGTTGCGCGTGCGGTCGGCCATGCGCAGGAATCGCGGGTCGCTGAGCATCTCCTCGCGGCCCAGCATCTCGCAGAAATTCTTCCAGTGCTTGTCGATGTAGATCAGCACGCAGATGTAGCCGTCCCGGGTCTTGCAGGGGCGCCGGTCTTTCGCGAGCAGACGCACGTAGCCGGCATCGGCCAGTGGCGGATCGAAGGTCTGGCCGTACATGTGGTCGGACAGCACGAACTGGGTCATGGTCTCGAACATCGGCACCTCGATCGCCTGGCCGCGGCCCGTGCGTTCGCGTGCGTACAGTGCTGAGGTGACAGAGTACACCGCGGTGAGGCCGGTGGTGCGATCACAGATGTTGGTGGGCAGGTAGCGCGGCTCGCCGGTGACTCGGCTGACTAGCGCGGGCAGCGCCACGGCGCCCTGGATCAGGTCGTCGAGCGCGGGCTTGCCGGCATAACGTCCGCCTTCGCCGAAGCCGTAGGCACCGCAATAAATGATCCGCGGGTTGATCGAAGCGACGTCGTCATAGCCCAGGCCCAGCCGCCCCATCGAACTGGGCCGGATGTTGAACAGCAGCACGTCGGCGTCGGCGATCAGGCGCTTCAGCGCCGCCAGCGCGTCGGGCTTGCGCAGGTCGAGTGCGATGCTGCGCTTGTTGCGGTTCAGGGCCAGGTACATCGGCCCCATGCCCTTGCTGTGGCTGGGCCCGATGTTGCGCACGGTGTCGCCCTCGGGCGACTCGACCTTGACAACGTCGGCGCCCAGGTCAGCGAGAATCTGCGACGCGAACGGCCCCATCACCACGCTGGTGAGGTCGATGACCTTGACGCCTGCCAACGGGCCGGTGTTGGCGAAATTGTTCTCGTGTGCCAAGGTCATGGATTAGAAGCGGGCGGTTTGAAATAGTCGGGCATGCCAGCGGGCCAGAAGTCCCCCCACAGCACCATGCCGCCATCGATGTTGACGGTCTCGCCGGTGATGTATTTGCCTGACGCTGCGCTGAGGTACACGACGGCTTCGGCAATGTCCTGCACGTCGCCCGCCTTGAGCATGGGGTTGGTGCGGAACAGGCCGCCGACGTTTTCGGGCTTGTAGTTGTTGAAGCCGTTGCTCTCGATCGCGCCGGCGCCGATGCAGTTGACGCGGATGCCGTGCTCGGCCCATTCGACCGCCAGTGTCTTCGACAGCGCAATCACCCCGGCGCGCGAGGCTGCGGTGTGGGCCATGCCGGGCAGGCCGCGGTCGACCGCCGCAGCGATCGTGACGATGCTGCCGTCGCGCTTGCCCTGCCTGACCCAGCGCCTCGCCGTGCCCTGCATCATGTACCAGGTGCCGTTGAGGTTGGTGTCGATGACGGCGTTCCAGCCCTTGTCGGTGAAGTCCATCGCGTTCGCGGCGAACTGCCCACCGGCGTTGTTGACCAGCACGTCGATGCCGCCGAAGCGCTCCCACACCGCGTCGAGCAGGCCCTCGACCTGGCCCGGGTCGCGGATGGTCATCGGGTGCACGAAGACCTCGCGCCCCGACAGCGCGCGCAGCTTCTCGGCGCAGTCCTCCAGCGCTTCGAGCTTGCGGCCGCAGATGGCCAGCGTGGCGCCAAGCCGCGCGAGTAAAAAGGCGATCGCCTTGCCGATGCCGCTGCCGGCGCCAGACACCAACACAACCTTGCCCGCGAACAAGTCGTTGCGGTAGACCGTGGGCAGTTGCGACAGGGCCTCGTCACCCGGGCCGAACTTCGGCTGTGCTGTGGGCGCGGTCATGCCGCTTGCTCCTGGCTGAAATAGGCGGGCTTCGGGATCGTCCATAGCTCGCCCCACAGCACGCCGCCGCCGTCGACGTTGAGCAGTTCTCCGGTGATGAACTTGCCGCTCGGTGCGGTGAGGTAGATCACTGCGTGAGCGATGTCCTGCACATCGCCGTGCCTGAGCATCGGGTTGCCGCGCGGGAACTGCTCCCGGGCCTCGGGCGAGTAGTGCTTGAAGCCGCTGCTTTCGATCACACCCGGGGCCACGCAGTTGACGCGAATGCGGTGCGGTGCCCATTCCACGGCGACCGTCTTCGACAGGTGCGTCACCGCCGCGCGCGCGGCGCAGGAGTGGGCCACGCCGGGGAAGCCGCGCTGGAAAGTCAGCACAATGTTGACGATGCTGCCCGGCGCATCAGCGTCGCGCCAGCGCTTTGCGGCGGCGTGCATCATGTACCAGGTGCCGTTCAGGTTGTTGTCGATCACCGCCTTCCAGCCGTTCGGGCTGATGTCGAGCGCGGCCTTCGGGAACTGGCCGCCGGCGTTGTTGACCTGCACGTCCAGGCGCCCGAAACGCGCGTAGGTCGCGTCCAGCAGCTTGTCGACATCGGCGGACTCGCGGATGTTGAGCGCGTGTACCAGCACGTCGGGGCTGCCCAGCTTGCGCAGCCAGGGCTCGCAGGCGTCGAGCTTGGCGCGGTCGCGGCCGCAAATGACCAGCCTGGCGCCGAGCCGGGCATACAGGAACGCGATGGCCTTGCCGATGCCGCTGCCGGCACCGGAGACCATTACCACCTGGTTGTCGAACAGGCCGCTCTCGAAGACAAGCGGCGCTTCGGCGAGCGTGGCTTCGTCCAAACCGAACTGGGTTTCATTCATTGAGGTAGGGCTCACATTCCGGCGTAGTTGGGGCCGCCGCCGCCTTCGGGCGTGACCCAGACGATGTTCTGCGACGGGTCCTTGATGTCGCAGGTCTTGCAATGCACGCAGTTCTGCGCGTTGATCTGCAGCCGCTCGGTCTGCTCGTCGTCCTTCACGAATTCGTAGACGCCGGCAGGGCAGTAGCGGCTTTCGGGGCCTGCATACTTGGACAGGTTCAGCGCCACCGGCACCCCTGCGTCCTTCAGCGTCAGATGCGCCGGCTGGTTCTCTTCGTGGTTGGTGTTGCTCACGAAGACCGAAGACAGGCGGTCAAAGCTCAGCTTGCCGTCGGCCTTGGGGTAGACGATGGGCGTGGCCTTGTCGGCCGGCACCATGCTCTCATGGTCACGTTTGTTGCAGTGCAGGGTCCACGGCGGGCTGGCGATGCCGAGCTTGGGTAGCAGCCACTGCTCAATGCCGGTCATCAGGTTGCCGACCAGCTTGCCCTTCTTGAACCAGAGCTTGAAATTGCGCGTCTGCTGCAACTCCTGGTTCAGCCAGCTCTTCTCGAAGGCCTCGGGGTAGGCCAGTAACTCGTCGCGCTGGCGTCCGGCGGCCAAGGCCGGCGCGATCGCCTCGGCGCACAGCATGCCGCTCTTGATCGCCGCGTGGCTGCCCTTGATGCGCGCCGCGTTCAGGTAGCCGGCGTCGCAGCCGACCAGCGCGCCGCCCGGGAACACGGTCTTGGGTAGCGCCTGCGGGGTGCCATTGTTGATGGCTCGTGCACCGTAGCCGATGCGCTTGCCGCCGTCGATGTGCGAACGGATCGCGGGGTGCGTCTTCCAGCGCTGCATCTCCTCGAATGGGCTCATGAATGGGTTTTGGTAGTCCAGCCCGACGACGAAGCCCAGCGTCACCTGGTTGCCGCCCAGGTGGTACAAGAAGCCGCCGCCGAAAGTCTGGTCAACCATTGGCCACCCGGCGGTGTGCACCACCAGCCCCGGCTTGGCGCGCGCGGCGTCGACCTCCCACAACTCCTTGATGCCGATCGCGAAGCTCTGCGGGTCCTTGCCGCGGTCGAGCTGGTAGCGAGCGATCAGCTGCTTGCCCAGGTGGCCGCGCGCGCCTTCGGCGAACACCGTGTACTTGCCGACCAGCTCCATGCCGAGTTGGAACGAAGCGGCGGGCTCGCCGTCCTTGCCGACCCCCATGTTGCCGGACGCGACGCCGCGCACGCTGCCCTGTTCGTCGTACAGCACTTCGGCGGCGGCGAAGCCGGGAAAGATCTCCACGCCCATCGTCTCGGCCTGCTGCGCCAGCCAGCGCACCACGTTGCCGAGCGAGACGACGTAGCAGCCGTCATTGTGCAGATTGCGCGGGACCAGCCAGTCGGGCGTGCGCGTGCTGCCGGTCTCGGACAGGAACAGCACATCGTCGCCGGTCACCGGCTGCGCGAGGGGGGCACCCTGTGCCTTCCAGTCGGGAATGAGTTCGCCGATCGCGCGCGGGTCCATCACCGCGCCCGAAAGGATGTGCGCGCCCGGTTCGGAACCCTTCTCGATCACGACCACCGACAGCCCGGGATCGAGCTGCTTGAGCCGAATCGCCGTCGCCAGACCGGCCGGTCCGGCGCCGACGATCACGACGTCGTATTCCATGGCTTCGCGCGGGCCGAAGCGTTCGATCAGTTCCTGTGTGTTCACGTGGGTAGGGCGCGCGCAGGCGCGGTGGGTCTCAAATCGGCGTCTTCGGGACGGGCAGCGCGCGACTCGGCCCCATGTCGCGCTTGTAGACCATCAAGGTGCGCTTGAAGGTGCATACCACCACGCCGTCCTGGTTAAAGCCTTCGGTGGCCACGGTGACCACACCCATGGTGGGGCGCGATCTCGATTCGCGCTTGTCGCGCACCGACGAGCGTGAATAGATCGTGTCGCCCTCGAACACCGGCTTGGGCAGGCGGACCTCGTCCCAACCGAGGTTGGCGAACACGTTGTACGAGACGTCGATGACCGACTGGCCTGTGACGAGCGCCAGTGTCAGGCACGAGTTGACCAGCGGGCGTGCGAATTCGGTCTGCGCCGCATAGTGCGCGTCGAAGTGCACGGCCGCGACGTTCTGCGTCAGCAGCGTGAACCAGATGTTGTCCTGCTGGGTGAGGGTGCGCCCGAGCGGATGGCGGTACTCGTCGCCAACCTCGAAGTCTTCGAAGAAACGACCTTCCCAGCCTGGTTTGACGCTCATGCCGCGTCTCGGGCGAAGGTACCGTCAAAGACGATCGCGGTGACCTGCTTGATGAAGTCCGGAAACGAACCTTTCTGCGGGTTGTACCACTCGACCGTCCAGTTGAGGGCGCCGATCACGAACAGCCGAATCACCGCGGTGCTGGTGTCCGGGCGCAGTTCGCCGCGCTTGAGCGCTTCTTCCAGGAGTCGATCCCAATAGTCGGCATAGCTGCGGCGAATCTTGCGATGGCTGTTTTTTGCGGCGGTCGGAATCTGTCCGTAGATGCGAATGTTCGCCGAGGTGAAATCGCCGTGATGTAGCAGGCCCCACAGATGTCCTTCGATCGCCGCCGCGACCCTTTGGCGTGCCGTCGCCTCCGCAGGCAACGCGTCGACCCGCTGACGCACCGCGTCGGCGACGACCTGGATGCCCTTGTCGAGCACCTCGCCAAGAATCTGCTCCTTGGACTCGAAGTGGTAGTAGATGCTGCCGGCCTTGATGCCCGATGCATCGGCGACTTCACGCAGGGTGGTGGCGGCATAGCCGTGATGGCGAAAAAGCCGCGCGGCCTCGAGCAGGATGCGTTCGCGCGTGGCAGTGTCTGCTTCGACGGCAACCGGTTTTTCACGGATTTTGGTGGACATGATGTGGTTGTCAGTTAGGTGAGCGGTCAAAAATAGTACAGCAGAGATGTTTCTTGGAATCACCCGAGTTGTCTAACTAACGTATGTTCGATGCTATGATAAAGCCGCCTTGCCAATGCAGGCAAGCATTACGTTGGGGTAGGACGCGACGGCGGCTCGCCGCGGCGTCCCTGGCGCCCAATTCCCTTATCGACAAGGAGACCGGACATGCTGTTTAACGACGATCAGATCGCATTGCGCGACGTGGCGCGGCGCTTCGCGCGCGAGAAACTCAAGCCGGGTTACCAGAAGCGCGAGGCCGAACAGGGTTTCGACCGTGCGCTCATGAAGGAGATCGGCTCGCTGGGCCTGATCGGCGTTGACCTTCCCGAAGAATACGGCGGCCTCGGCTTGAGCGGTGTCACCTCCGGGATGATCACCGAAGAAATGGCCTACGGCGATTTCAACGTCAGCTATATCCAGCTGCTTGGTTCACTGATGGGTGCGATCGTGCATGCCAACGCCAACCCCGAGTTGGCGCGCCACTGGAACAGCCGGCTGGTGGCTGGCGAAGCGATCATCGGCCTGGGCCTGACCGAACCGCGTGGCGGCTCTGACGCCGCCAATCTGCAGGTCAAGGCGCGACGCGACGGCAACGACTTCATCATCTCTGGCGAAAAGACTTCGATCAGCTTTTCCGATCAGTGCGACGCGATCGTGCTGTTCACCCGCACGGGCAAGCCCGAATCCGGCGCACGCGGCATCACGGCCTTCCTGGTGCCGATGGACTTGCCCGGCATCCAGCGCACCCGCTTCAACGACGTTGGCAGCAAGATCATCGGCCGCGGCTCGGTGTTCTTCGACGACGTGCGCGTGCCGGCCGAGAACATGATGGGCGCCGAGGGCAAGGGCTTCACGCAGGTGATGCAGGGCTTCGACTTCAGCCGCATCCTGATCGCGCTGCAGTGCATCGGCGCGGCCCAGGCGTCGATCGACGAGACCTGGGAGTACGTGAAGGAACGCCAGGCGATGGGTGCACCGATCGTGCAGTACCAGGGCGTATCGTTTCCAATCGTCGAGTTCGAGACGCTGCTTGCGGCCTGCCGCCAGCTCTGCTACCACGGCCTGGCGCTGCGCGACAACGGCCAGCCGCACACAGCCGAGTCGGCGATGGTCAAGTGGATGGGCCCGAAGACCTCGTTCGACGCGATCCACCAGTGCATCCTGACCTTCGGCCACTACGGCTGGTCCAAGGATCTGCCGCACCAGCAGCGCCTGCGCGACGTGATGGGCCTGGAGATCGGCGACGGCACCGCGCAGGTGATGAAGCTTATCGTCGCGCGCGAGCGCGCTGGTCGGGTGGCGGTGCAATACGCAGCGGAGAACCGCAAGTGAGCGAACCTTGTCCACTCGCCGTCAGCCGCGTGGGCGCGGTGGGGGTGCTCGAACTGGCGCGTCCGGACAAGTTCAACTGCCTGTCGATGGCCGTGCATGCTGCTATCGAAAGTGCGATGGACGAATTCGAGGCACCCGGTTCGCGAGTGCGTGCCGTGCTGGTGCGCGCTCAGGGCAAGCACTTCTGCACCGGCGCCGACCTCGACGAGGTCAAGGGACTGCGTAACGACCCGGCCAAGATCGATCACTTCATCCGTTACGGCCACAAGGTGCTGCAGCGTCTGGAGGCCAGCGAACTGCCGGTGGTCGCCGCCTGCCAGGGCCTGGCGCTCGCCGGCGGCAGCGAGTTGATGCTGGCCTGCGACGTGATCTTCGCGTCGACCGATTTCCGCATCGGCGACCAGCACGCGCAATATGGACTGGTGCCCGGCTGGGGCGGCTCGCAGCGCTTCCCGCGCACTGTCGGGCTGCGTCGTGGATTGGACATGTTCTTCAGCGCACGCTGGATCGACGCCCCCACGGCGCTGCAATGGGGTCTGGTCAACTACGTCGTCGAGCCCGACAAGCTTGGCGAAGCCGCGCTGGCCTATTGCACCCAGCTCACCACGCGCAGCCGTAGCGGCCTTTCGATCATGAAGCGCCTGGCGCGACAAGGCATGGACAAGACGCTGGCCGATGGCCTGAAGCTCGAGCAGGATGTGATGGCCACCGAGCTGATGAGCGACGACGTGAGCGAAGGCCTGGCGGCGTTCGCGGCACGGCGTGCGCCGGTGTTCAAGTGACCAAATTTCGGGCCGAACGATGACGATACTTTCCTCGCGCGCTTCGAGCGCTGACCCCGAGTTCCAGCTCAATCGCGCGGCCTACGAAACATTGATGACGCGGCTGCACGAGCGCCGCCGCAAGGCGCTCGCAGGCGGGCCGCCGAAGGCACGCGAGAAACACCTGGCGCGCAACAAGATCCTGCCGCGCGACCGGGTCGAGGTATTGCTCGACCCGGGCTCGCCGTTTCTTGAGTTGGGCATGCTCGCCGGCGAGGGCCAGTACGAAGGCGTACCGCCGGGTGCGAGCATCATCACCGGCATCGGCCTGGTGCAGGGCCGGCCGTGCATGATCATCGCCAACGACGCGACCGTGAAGGGCGGCACCTACTACGGCATGACGTGCAAGAAGCACGTCCGCGCGCAGCAGATTGCATGGGCGCACCGGCTGCCCTGCATCACACTGGTCGACAGCGGCGGCGCCTTCCTGCCCGACATGGCCAACATCTTTCCCGACGTCGGCCAGTTCGGCAGCATCTTCAACAACCAGGTGCGCATGTCGGCTGAAGGCATCCACCAGATTGCGGTGGTGCTGGGCCCCTGCACCGCGGGCGGCGCCTATATCCCGGCGCTGTGCGACGAGATCGTGATCGTCAAGGAACAGGGCTTCATGTATCTTGGCGGCCCCGAGCTGACCTTCGCCGCGACCGGCGAGACGGTGGATGCCGAATCGCTCGGCGGGGCGCAGATGCACTGCAGCCTGAGCGGTGTCACCGACCACATCGCCCACGATGACCGCCATGCCCTCGCGCTGACGCGCGAGATCGTGCGCGAGCTCGGTGAGCCGCCCAAGCCGCGTTGGACCAAGCAGCCCAGCTTGCCGCCGCGCTTTGACCCGCGCGAGATCCACGGCTTGATCAGCCGCGACCCGAAGATCCCGACCGACACGCGCGAGATCCTCGCCCGCTTCGTCGACGACAGTCGCTTCCAGGAATTCAAGCCGTTGTACGGCGACACGCTGCTCACCGGCTTCGCGCGTATCCACGGCCACGAGATCGGCATACTCGCGAACCAGGGCGTGCTGTTTCCCGAAAGCGCGATGAAGGCGGCGCATTTCATCGATCTGTGCTGCCAGCGCGACATCCCGCTACTGTTCATGGCCGACGTGACCGGCTTCATGGTCGGGCGCGCCGCCGAGCAGTCGGGCATCGCCAAGGCCGGCGCGAAGATGATCACCGCGATGGCGTCGGCCAACGTGCCCAAGTACACGATCATCATCGGCGCATCGTATGGGGCGGGCTACCTCGCGATGTGCGGCCGGCCGTTCAACCCGACCGCGATGTTCGCTTGGCCGAACGCGCGCGCCGCGATCATGGGGCCCGATCAGGCGGCCACCGTGATGGCGCTGGTGCGCCGGCAGATCAACAAGACCGAAGGCCGCGAGTGGACGCCCGACGAGGAAGAAGCCTTCAAGGCTCCGGTGCGCAAGGTCTACGAAGACTTCCAGCCGGCCGACAACTTCTCGTCCAACTTGTGGGCCGACGGCATCATCGACCCGGTCGAAACGCGCGACGTGATGGGCCTGATGCTCGACCTCGCGTCGCGCACCGCACCTAAACCCACGCCATTCGGCATCTTCCGCTTCTGACATGCAACGCATCCACAAGGTCCTGATTGCCAACCGCGGCGAGATCGCCTGCCGCATCGCGCGCACCTGCCGCAGCCTCGGACTGATGGTCGCCACCGTGCATTCGAGTGTCGACCGGCACGCGCGGCATGTCCGCGAGATCGGCGAGTCGGTCGAAATCGGCGGTGCGGCACCTACGGACAGCTACTTGCGCATCGACGCCATCGTCGCCGCCGCGCTGCGTGTCGGCGCCGATGCTGTGCATCCCGGCTTCGGCTTTGTCTCCGAGAACCCGGCTTTCGTGCGTGCGCTCGACGCCGCCGGCCTGATCTTCATCGGCCCCACGGCCGAAACCATGGAACGCCTGGGCGGTAAGGCGCAGGCCAAACGTGAGGCAGCGCGCCTGGGAGTGCCAGTGATCGAGGGCAGCGAAGGCGCCATGAACGACGCTGCCGCGGTGGTGAGCGCGGTGCGCGGTATGCCGCTGCCGGTGCTGCTGAAGGCCGTCGCCGGCGGTGGTGGCCGCGGTATGGCGATCATAGAGACGCTGGACGGCCTGGATGCGCGTGTCGAAAGCGCGATGCGCGAGGCCGAGAAGGCCTTCGGGAACGGTGAACTGATCGTTGAGCGCTACCTGCCGCGCGTGCGCCACATCGAGGTGCAGGTCGCAGGCGACGGCCAGGGCCAGGCGATCCACCTGTTCGAGCGCGAATGCACGCTGCAGCGGCGGCACCAAAAGGTGATCGAGGAAGCACCGAGCGCCGGCCTGCCGGCAGCGGTGCGCGAACGCCTGCTGGCCGACGCGGTCAAGCTCGCCGCCGGAGTGGACTACCGCGGGCTCGGCACGGTCGAGTTCGTCGTCACCGGAGACGACTATTTTTTCCTCGAGGTCAACCCGCGGCTGCAAGTCGAACACCCGGTCACCGAGGAAGTGACAGGGCTCGATCTGGTCGAACTTCAGCTGCGCATTGCCGACGCCGGCCGACTGCCACTGGCGCAGGCTGAGGTGCGTTGTGAAGGCCATGCCTTCGAAGCGCGACTCTGCGCCGAGGATGCCGAAGCCGGGTTCCTGCCGACGACCGGGCGGCTGGACTGCGTCGACTTCGCGCGCGCCGCAGTGCGCATCGAGTCAGGCGTCGAAAGCGGCGACGAGATCTCGCCGTACTACGACTCGATGATCGCGAAGCTGGTGTCGCGTGGCCCGAATCGAGAGGCCGCGCGCCGCGCGCTGGCCGCGGGACTGCGCGCCAGCACCGTCATCGGCTTGACGACCAACCTGCAGTTCCTGCACGAACTGCTGAACTGGCCGCAGACGATCGATGCGACATTCCATACCCGCCTGATCGACGAGACGTTCGCGGCCGGCGCTGAGGTCGCCCGCGCGAGCCCGAAGGTGCCGGCCGAGCACGTGGCCGCGGCCGCGCTGCACTGGCTCGCCGCACAGCGTTCCGCGACGCCGGAGCTGGGCTGCTGGAGCCAGGCTCAGGGTTTTACCGGTTGGCGCCTGTCCAACGGTGCGCCCGCTCCGGCGCCGTTGCCGAACCTGGTGCTCAAGAGCGGCACGGCCGAATGGCCGGTGCGCTTCGGCGCACCGCAGCCAGACGGCAGCATCGAACTCGTGCTCGGCGATGTGCCCGAGCGGGCCTCGCTGGCGGTGTTGCCCAGTGGCCACCGGCTGCTGCATTTGGGCGGCCGCACCCTCGAACTGGCACTCGTCGGCGATGCCCACATCATCGAACTGTCGAGCCCGCTCGGGCGCAGTGTGTTCGACTGCACGCCCTACCTCGGCGGTGCGCTTGCCGATGCCGCCGCAGGCGGCCAGCTGGGTGCGCCGATGATGGGGAAGGTCGTGGCCGTCAAGGCTGCGGTCGGCGACGCGATGAAGCTCGGCCAGACCGTGATCGTGCTCGAGTCGATGAAAATGGAGTTGCACGTCACGGCCCCGTTCGATGGCTGCGTGGCCGCGCTGCGCTGCAAGGTCGGCGATATGGTCGAGCGCCACCAGGTGCTGGCCGAGGTGGCGCCGCTCGAATAGTTTGCACAACGAAGGAGCAACCCGATGTCTTCATTGCCGAAACAGGTCGAGTTCCACGAAGAGGGTCCGCGCGAGGGCTTCCAGATGGAGAAAGCGACCTACCCGTTGGCCGACCGCTTGGAACTCATCGACGCGCTCGCCGCGGCCGGCCTGAAGCAGGTGCAGTGCGCCTCGTTCGTCAGCCCACGCGCGGTGCCGCAGATGGCCGATTCGCCCGAGCTGTTCGCCAGGCTGAAGAAGCGGCCGGGCACGCGCTACACCGCACTCTGGCTGAACGACAACGGATTCGAGCGCGCGCGCGCCTGCGATCAGGTCGATCTCGACGGCAAGATCGTGTTCTACGTGACCGAGCCGTTCTCGCAGCGCAACAACAACTGCAGCGTGGCCGAGAACCGCGAGCGTCAGCTCGGCTGGATCGACCGCTATATCGCGCTGGGGATCCCGCTCGAACAGGCCTATGTGGTCACCGCCTTCGGCTGCAACCTCGGCGGCGCGGTGCCGCTGGCCGCGATCACCGATGTCGTGCGCTGGCTGGCGGACGTGTGTGCCGACCGGCGCATCCCGTTCCCCGCGTTCTACCTGGCCGACACAATGGGCTGGGCCAACCCCGAAGAGATCAAGCGCCGCATTGGCGCGGTACGCGAGATCGTGCCGCAGGCACGGATCGGACTGCACCTGCACGACACGCGCGGGCTCGGAGGCGCCAACGTCTACGCGGCGCTGCAGATGGGCGTGGAGCTGTTCGACAGTTCGGTCGCCGGCCTGGGCGGCTGCCCCTTCGCCGAGCACAAGAATGGCTCGGCGGCCGGCAACGTCTGCACCGAGGACATGGCGTTCATGTGCGAGGAGCTGGGCATTGCGACCGGCATCGATCTCGAGGCTCTGGTCGAGGCCTCTCGCCTGGCCGAGCGCATTATCGGCCGGCCGCTGAACGGCCACCTGATGCACAGCGGCACACTGGCTGCAATGCGCGCCTGAGCCTGCCGCCGAGCGCACTGCGGGCCCGCGGATGAAGAGCAACGGGAGCCGACAAGCGCAAGACACCGCGACCAACGACAGGGCCGACTGGGTCGGCCCGCTGCTGGCCATGCTGGCGGTGCAAACGGCCGTGTCATTCCTGTCGCGCATCGCGCCCACGCTCGCGCCGACGCTGGCGCCGCGCATCGGCTGGCCGGTTGAAAGCGTGGGCTACCTCTCGGCCATGATCACCGGCGCATCGACCATCGCCCTGCTCTTGGGCATCCCGTTGATCCGACGGCTGGGCTCGATGCGCAACCTGCAGGTCGGTCTGGCGCTTGGCGTGCTAGGCGCGTTGCTGAGCGCACTGCCGTCGGCGGCGGCGCTGGTGGTTGGCACCCTGTTGATCGGGCTGTCGATCGGGCCGCCATCGTCGGCGGGCATGGACGTGTTGCAGCGCTTTTCCCCGCCCAGGCATCGCAATTTGCTGTTCTCGATCAAGCAGGCTGGCGTGCCGCTGGGTGGCGTACTCGCCGGTCTGCTGATGCCGTGGGCTGCCCAGACTCTTGGGGTCGCCGCAGCGGTTTCCATCGCTGCGGCGATCGGAGCCGCAACGCTTTTTGCCGTGCAGCCGATCCGCTCCCGCGTCGACGCTGCGCGCGAACGCACGCTGGTGCTCGACTGGCGTTTGTTCATGTCTGTGGAGAACCTTCGTCGACCCTTGGCGACATTGGCGGTCATGCCGGCGCTACGCAACATGGGACTCGCGGGCGGCTGCTTGGGCGTCGGCCAGGGTGCGTGGTTCGCCTTTCTGGTCACCTACCTGGTGACGGAGTTGCACTGGTCGCTGACCGGCGCCGGTGCCCTGTTTGCCCTCATGCAGTTGGTCAGTGTGCTAGGCCGGCCGCTGGCCGGATTCATCTCCGACCGTCTCGGCGACGGTCTCCGTGTCCTGCGCTGGGCCGCAGTCGGCTCGGGGCTGACGACTCTCTCGCTGGCCTTCTGCACGGTTGCCTGGCCCGTCTGGAGCGTCGTGGCGCTGGCGGTGCTGGCCGGCCTCACCGTGGCCAGCTGGAACGGTGTGCAGTTTGCGGAAGTCGCGCGCATGGCGCCGCCCGAAACGCTGAACGAGACCATGACAGGCGCCACGCTGCTGCTGCTGCTGGCCTATGTCGTGGGGCCTGCGTTGTTCAGCCTGGTCGTGGTCGCCGGGGCAAGCTTCGGCGAGGCGTTCGGGGTCACCGCGCTGATCACGTTCTCGGCGCTGTGGCCCATGTCGCGTGTCGAGGCCGGCACCGGCACACGCGGCTGACGGTCGAGCGCTCTCACTGCTCGGCGCGCCAGCCCTAGGGGGTGAAGAACTCGCGCGTGTCGGGGGCGGAAGTCTGGCGAGAGGTAGACCATCCGCCGATCCTGCCTCGTTCAATTCAATTGGCTAACTAACGTATGTTTGGTGGCAGAATAGTGGAATCGTGATGTCGGGCCCTGCGGCTGCGCGCATCTAGGCTCCCCTTGGCAGGATGTGAAATGAAGAGTTCCTGGCGTCTGCAAACGGCTTTACAAGCCAGCTCGAAAGGACACCGCCCATGGCAGTGATGACCAGCCGCGTCGACACGCGCTCGGGCCCGGGCGCCGCGGGTACGGCGCATGGCGAAGCGCGACTCGCGCTACTGCGCGAGCGGCTCGCGCTGGCCGCAACTGGTGGCCGAGACGCGCACATCCAGCGCCACCGCGACCGCGGCAAGCTGCTGGCGCGCGAGCGCATCGACTTCGTGCTCGACGACGCGACGGCCTTCCTCGAACTCTCCCCGCTGGCCGCGTGGGGCCAGTACGGCAACGAGGTGCCTGCGGCCGGCGTCATCACCGGCATCGGCATCGTCGCCGGGCAGCCGTGCATGTTCATCGCCAACGACGCGACCGTGAAGGGCGGCTCGTTCTTCCACGAAACGGTCAAAAAGCATCGCCGCGCCCAGGAGATCGCGTGGCGACTGCGCCTGCCGTGCCTGTACCTGGTCGACTGCGGCGGCGCCTTCCTGCCCGAGCAGGACCGCGTGTTCCCCGACCGCGACCACTTCGGCAACAACTTCTTCCAGCAATGCCGCATGTCGCAGGACGGGGTGCCGCAGATCTCGGCCGTGTTCGGCGGATGCACGGCCGGCGGTGCCTACATACCGGCGCTGTCGGACGAAGTCGTGATGGTGCGGGGCAACGCCCGCATCCACCTCGGCGGCCCGTCGATCGTGAAGATCGCGATCAACGAGACCGTGGACGGCGAGACGCTGGGAGGCGCGGAGATGCACACCCGCGTCTCCGGCGTCAACGACCACCTCGCCGAGGACGAGCCGCAGGCGCTGGCGCGGCTGCGCGAGATCGTCGCCAGCCTGCCGCCAGCGCCGCTGCCGGCGCCGGCGCTGACGCCGCGCCCACCGCTGTACGACCCGGGCGAACTCGACGCCATCGTGCCGGCCGACCCCAAGGAGCCCTACGACGCGCGCGAGATCATCGCCCGCCTGGTCGATGGCAGCGAACTGCACGAGTTCAAGCCCGACTGGGGCTCGACGTTGGTGACCGGCTTCGGCGCGATCCACGGCCAGCCGGTCGGCATTTTGGCCAACAACGGCGCGCTGCTGGCCGAGGCCGCGCTGAAGGGCACGCACTTCATCGAACTCGCCAACCAGCGCGGCGTGCCGCTGCTGTTCCTGCAGAACATCGCCGGCTTCATGGTGGGCACGGAGGCCGAGCGCGGTGGCATCTCCAAGCACAGCGCCAACATGGTCTACGCGGTGTCGTGCGCGCGCGTGCCCAAAATCACCCTGATCGTCGGCGGCTCGTACGGCGCCGGCAACTACGGCATGTGCGGGCGCGGTTTCGAGACCGAGTTCCTGTTCGCCTGGCCGAGCGCCTCCGTCGCAACCATGAGCGCCGACATCGCCAGCAACGTGATGCTCGAGCTGGCCCGCTCCAACCTGCGCGGCCCGGCCGACGAAGCGCGCATGGCCGAGACCGAACGCGCGGTGCGCGAGCAATACGCCCGCCAGTCCGACCCGTACTACGCCACTTCACGGTTGTGGGACGACGGCCTGATCGCGCCCTCGCAGTCGCGCAGCGTGCTCGGGCTGGCGCTGGCGCTGGCCACGCGCCGCGTGTTGCCCAAGACCGCCACCCCCGTGTACCGCATGTGAGAGCTGCACCATGAAACTCCCCACCTTCGAGACCCTGCTGCTTGACGCCGACGAGCGCGGCGTAGCCCGGCTCACGCTGAACCGGCCCGACACCCACAACGCGCTCAATGCCACGCTGATCGCCGAGCTGCGCGATGCCGCCGATTGGCTGGCCAAGGAGACCGAGCTGCGCGCCGTTGTGCTCACCGGCAGCGGCAAGACCTTCTGCGCCGGCGGTGACCTCGGCTGGATGCAGCAGAACATGAAGAAGACACGCGCCGAGCGCGTCGCCGACAGTGCCGAGCTGGCGACCATGTTCCGCGCGCTCAACGAGCTGCCGATGCCGCTGATCGGCCGCATCAACGGCCCGGCCTACGGCGGCGGCGTGGGCATGATCTCGGTGTGCGATGTCTCGATCGCGGTCGATAGCGGCGTGTACTGCCTGACCGAAGTGCGCCTGGGGCTGCTGCCGGCCAACATCGCGCCTTACGTCGTGGCGCGCATGGGCGAGGCCAACGCGCGCCGCAGCTTCCTGACGGCGCGGCGCATGACCGCGGCCGAGGCACGCCGCCTCGGCCTCGTCTCCGAGGCCGTGCCCGACGACCAACTCGACGGCGCCGTCGAGCGCGAGCTCGCCGACCTGCTGCAATGCGCGCCCGGCGCGGTGGCCGCGACCAAGAAACTGATCGCCTACGTCGACCAGCACGACCTGCCCACCAGCATGATCTACACCGCCGACAAGCTGGCCGACGCCTGGGAAACCGAGGAGGGCCGCGACGGCATCGAGGCGTTCTTCGGCAAGCGGTCGCCCGCCTGGCGCAAGAACTGATCGGATCCCCCGCATGTTCGATACCCTGCTGATTGCCAACCGCGGCGAGATCGCCTGCCGCATCGCCCGCACTGCGCGGTGCATGGGGCTGCGCACGGTCGCTGTCTACTCCGACGCCGACCGCGAGGCGCTGCACGTCGCGAGCTGCGACACGGCCGTGCGCATCGGTCCGCCCGAGGCCGCGCGCAGCTATCTCGACGCGGCCGCCATCGTCGCCGCGGCGCGTGCCACCGGCGCGCAGGCGGTGCACCCGGGCTACGGTTTCCTGTCCGAAAGCCTGGCGCTGATCGAGGCCTGCGAGGCAGCCGGCATCGCCTTCGTCGGCCCGTCGCGCGATGCGATCCGGCGCATGGGCTCGAAGATCGCATCCAAGCGCATCGCGGTCGAGCATGGCGTGCCCGTCGTGCCCGGCTATCACGGCGACGACCAGGCGCTAGCGGTGCTGAGCGAAGCCGCCGAGCGCATCGGTTTCCCGGTGCTGATCAAGGCCTCGGCCGGTGGCGGTGGCAAGGGCATGCGGGTGGTGCGCTCGCTTGGTGAATTCGCCGTCGCGCTCGACACCGTGCGGCGCGAGGCCAAGGCTTCGTTCGGTGACGACCGCGTGCTGCTCGAACGCTATCTGGCCGAGCCCCGTCATCTCGAAGTGCAGTTGCTCGGCGACAAGCACGGCCACCTGGTGCACCTGTTCGAGCGCGAGTGCTCCATCCAGCGCAACCACCAGAAAGTGATAGAGGAGGCGCCCGCGGCGCATCTGCAGGACGCGCAGCGCGAGGCGCTGTACCGGCATGCGCTGGCGGTCGGCCGCGCGATCGCTTACGACAGCACCGGCACGATCGAGTTCATCCACGACGCGAGCAGCGGCGACACCTTCTTCCTGGAGATGAACACCCGGCTGCAGGTCGAGCACCCGGTGACCGAGGCCACGGTCGGCGTTGACCTGGTCGAGTGGCAATTGCGCGTCGCGGCCGGCGAGCCGCTCGCGTTCGAGCAGAAAGACCTGAGCCGGCGCGGCTGGGCGATCGAGGCGCGGGTCTGCGCCGAAGACCCCGGCGCCGGCTTCGCGCCCGAGATCGGCGCGATCGTCGGCTACACGGAGCCCGGCGGCGAAGGCGTGCGCGTCGACAGCGGCGTGCGCGCCGGCAGCCGCGTCACGCCGTACTACGACTCGATGCTGGCCAAGGTGATCGCGTTCGCCGACACGCGCGAGCAGGCAGGGCGGCGCCTGGCCACCGCGCTCGATCAGTTCGAGCTGCTTGGCGTGCGCAGCAACCTCGGCTTCCTGGCCGACCTGTTGCGGGCGCCGGCGTTCGGGCAGATGCTCACCACCCACTACATCGAGCGCAGCTTCCCCGAGGGCTGGCACGCGCGCGGCGATGCGGTCGAGGCCTTGGCCACGGCCGCGCTGGGATGCGCGCTGGGAGCGCACGCGCCGCCTACGGCCTCGCCATGGCAGGCGCTAGGCGCCTGGCGCGTGACCGGCGACGCTGCGCCGGCGGGCGTGCGCGTGGTGCTCGAGGACCCGTCGCGCACCCTGCACCAGGCACTGGTGCAGGCCCGCGGAAACGTGTGGCGGGTGCAGGTGGGCGAGCGCGACTTCAGCTTCACCGCCCGGCTTGAGGGCGAACGGCTGCACGTTGAGTGCGAAGGCTGCAGCGTGAGCCACCGGTTCCTCCGCGTGCACGAAGCCGGCGCCGAGCGCGTGTGGCTGTGCGGCATGCACGGCACGCACACCTGGACTCGGGTTGACCGCGTCCGGCATGCGCTCGACCGCGGCGATGCCGCCGGGACCGATGCCGGCAACAGCTTGCGTGCGCCAATGCCGGGGCTGGTGACGAATGTGCCCGTCAGCGTCGGCGCGAGCGTGCGCGCCGGCGACGCGCTGGTGATGTTGGAGGCGATGAAGATGCTGCACACCCTGTCGGCAAGCGCCGACGGCCGCATTGCCGAGCTGCGCTGCCGCGAAGGCGATTCGGTGCGCGGCGGCGATGTGCTGGTGGTGATCGAACCCGAGGAGAAAACATGAACGAGCCGATCTACTTCACCGAACAGCACCGCCAGTTTCGCGACAACCTTCGCCGCTTCATCGACCAGGAGATCGTGCCGCGCGCCGCGCCCTGGGAAGAGGCGGGCATGGTGCCGCGCGCGGTGATGCGACAGATGGGCGAACTCGGCTACCTGGGCATCCGCTACCCAGAGACCTACGGCGGCTCGAGCCTGGACACGGTGTACAGCGCAATCCTGGCCGAAGAGCTCGGCCGCTCCACCTATGGCGGCTACGCGGTCACGGTCTCGGTCCACACCGACATGGCCTCGCCGCACCTGGCCAACTTCGGCACGCCTGAACAGCAGCAGCGCTACTTGCCGTCGTTGATCCGGGGCGAGAAGGTCTGCGCGGTGGCGGTGACCGAGCCCGACGCCGGCTCCGACGTGGCCGGCATCCGCACCCGGGCCGTTCGCGACGGCGACCACTGGGTCATTGACGGCAGCAAGATGTTCATCACCAACGGCGTGCACGGCGACCTGTACTTCGTCGGCGCCAAGACCGATCCGAGCGCCAAGGGCTCGCGCGGCATCTCGATCTTCATCGTCGAGAAGGGGACGCCGGGCTTCCGCGTCGGGCGCGCGCTGAAGAAGAGTGGCTGGCTGTGCAGCGACACTGCCGAACTCGTTTTCGAGAACTGCCGCATTCCGGCCGCGAACCTGCTGGGCGGCGAGAACAAGGGCTTCTACCAGATCATGCGCAACTTCCAGAACGAGCGCATGGTGATCGGTGCACAGGCCATGGGCGAGGCGGCGCGCGCGATCGAGATGACGGTGGACTACGTGCGCGAGCGCAAGGCCTTCGGAGCGACGCTGTGGGACAAGCAGGCGATCCGCCAGCGCCTGGCGATGCGCGCGGCGCAGGTCGAGGCCGGACGCGCACTGGTCTACCACGCCGCCTGGCTCGATGCGCAGGGACAGGACTGCGTCAAGGAGGTGTCGATGGTCAAGGCCCTGTGCGGCGAGCTCGTCAACAAGGTGCTTTACGACTGCCAGCAGTTTCACGGCGGCTTCGGCTACATGCACGAGACGACGATTGCCCGCATGGTGCGCGACGCGCGCGTCGAGGCCATCGGTGGCGGCGCCACAGAAGTCATGCTCGAAGAAGTGGCGAAGCGGCTATGAGCACCAAGCCCCCCACAGCGGCCGCCGCCACGTCGCCCGGTGCGCTTGACGCACGCTGGCGTCAGCTGACCCGGATTTCGCCATACAGCCGCGAGCTCGGCCTGGAGCTGGCCCGTGCCGACGCCGACTGGTGCGTGCTCAAGGTGCCGTACGCCGAGAGGCTGATCGGCTATCCCGAAACGCGCGTGCTGCACGGCGGCGTGATCACGGCACTGATGGATGTGGCCTTCGGACTGTCGATCTTCGTGCGGCTGGGCGAACTGCGGCCGATGGCCACGCTCGATCTGCGCATCGATTACCTCAAGCCCGCCACGCCAGATCGCGACGTGCTGGGCGGGGCGGTCTGCTACAAGCTCAGCCCGGACTTGGCCTTCGTGCGCGGCTGCGCGTACCACGACACGCCCGACGACCCGATCGCGACCTCGATCGCGATCTTCATGTTCACCGGCGGCCCGGCGATCTCGCTCGACAAGGTGGGCCAGCCATGAAGCTTTCCGACGTTGTGGCCGCCGCGCGGGCCAGTGGGAACTGGTCGCCGCTGGTGGACATGATCCCCTACGCACGGTTCTTGAACATGTCGATCGACGTGAAAGGCGACGTGTTCAGCTGCACCATGCCGTTCGACCGGAAGCTGATCGGCAACCCGATCCTGCCCGCACTGCACGGCGGCGCGACCGGCGGATTCATGGAAAGCACCGGCCTGTTCTATCTGCTGTGGCACATGGACAGCAGCGAGCTGCCCAAGACCATCGACTTCAGCTTCGATTTCCTGCGCTCGGGCCGACCCGAGAACGTCTATGCCAGCGTCTTCATGGTCAAGCAGGGCGCGCGCGTTGCGCATCTGCGCATCGAAGCCTGGCAGTCCAGCCCCGACAAACCCATCGCCATCGGCAACGGCAATTTCATGCTGAAACCAGCACCCTAGTCGAAAGGATCGCCATGAGCGACAACAGCTACCGTTCCATCTACCGCGCCGGCCTGTTCGCCGGCCAGACCGTCATCGTCACCGGCGGGGGCAGCGGCATCGGCCGCTGCACCGCGCACGAACTCGCCAGCCTCGGCGCCGCCGTGGCGCTGGTGGGCCGCAAGATCGAGAAGCTGCAGGCGGTGCAGGCCGAGATCGAGGCCGCCGCGCCGGGCGCGAAGCTGAGCATCCATTCGTGTGACATCCGCGACGAGGCGGGGGTCAAGCAGATGATTACCGATGTGCTCGCCGTGCACGGCCGCATCGACGGCCTGCTCAACAACGCCGGCGGCCAGTATCCGCAGCCGGTGCGCGACATCACGCTGAAGGGCTGGGACGCGGTCGTGCGCAGCAACCTCCACGGCGGCTTCCTGGTCTCGCGCGAGGCTTACACGCAGTGGATGGAAGCCCATGGCGGCGCCATCGTCAACATCATCGCCGACATGTGGCTGGGCATGCCGGGCATGGCCCACAGTGGCGCGGCGCGCGCCGGCATGCTGTCGTTCACCGAGACGGCGGCGTGCGAATGGGGCCATGCGGGTGTGCGCGTCAACGCCGTGGCGCCCGGCATCGTCGCCAGCAGCGGCTTCGACACATACGGTCCGTACATGCAGGAGAAGTTCCGCACGCTGATGAAGTCGGTGCCGCTGCAGCGCTACGGCACCGAGGCCGAGGTTTCGTCGGCGGTGGTCTATTTGCTGTCGGAGGGCGCGGCCTACATCACCGGCTCGTTCATCCGCGTCGATGGCGGCATGCCCAACGCGCGCCAGACCTGGAAGCTCGAGGAGCACAGCCGCTCGGTCGCCTACGAAGGCTTTCCGCTCGCCACGCCGCCGAACTGCCTGAAGCCCGGCGCCCAGTAAGGCGAGATCACCCACCACTTCCCACGGAGACCAGACCATGCCCATGGATCCCCCGGCCGGCGCCAAGACGGTGCCGTTCAAGACGCACAACCGCACCATCACCGAAACCGACATCGTCACCTTCGTCAATGTCGTGGGCCTGCACGAGCCCTTCTTCATCGACATGGAATACATCAAGGCGAACATGTCGGGCAAGCACCGCAACCGATTCGCGCCCGGGCCGATGATCATCTCGGTGGGCATGGGGCTGCTGGCGCCGACGGTGGCCGGCATCATCGAGAAGGTGCTCGAAGGCCGTGAGCACGGCCCGTTCGGCGGCATGACCGGCGTCGAGGCGCGCGTCAAGGCGGCGCTATTCCCGGGCGACACGGTGCACGTGGAGGGCGAGGCCTGGCTGCGGCCGCCGAGCTCGCGCGGCTACACGCTGATGGACCTGCGCCACCGCGTCATCAACCAGCACGTCGAGGTGCTGGTCGAGTTCACCGAGACCATCACCTTCCTGCCCGTTGGCGCAGTCGAGCATTGACGTGGCGAAGCGGGCCACGCCATGAACAGAAGATTCGATGGGCGCACGGTGATCGTTACCGCGGCAGGCGCCGGCATCGGCGCCGCGACCGCGCTGGCCTTCGCGCGCGAAGGTGCGCGGGTCGTCGTCGCCGACCTCAGCGGCAAGCGCGCCCAGGAGACGGCGGCCGACGTTGCCGCGCAGGGCGGTGACGCGGCCTGGATCAAGATGGACGCCGCTGACCCCGCAGCGGTGCAGGCGACCGTGCAGCTCGCCCTCGACCGTTACGGCGGCGTCGACGTACTCGTCAACAACGCCGGCTACGGCGAACCGGCGCTGCTGGCGGACTATTCGCTCGACAGCTGGAACCGCACCCTGGCCGTGACCCTGACCAGCGTCTTCCTGGGCCTGAAGTACGCCCTGCCGGCGATGCGGCGCCAGGGCCGCGGGGCAGTGGTGAACACGGCTTCGATCTCCGGCACCGCGGGCGACTACGGCATGTCGGCCTACAACGCGGCCAAAGCCGGGGTCATCAACCTCACACGCTCAGCGGCGCTGGAGTGCGCGCAGGACGGCATCCGGGTCAACTGCGTCTGCCCGGGCGGCATCGACACCCGCGTCACGCAGGTGCTGGCCGGCGCGCGCGCCGACGAGGTGCGCCGTGCGATGGCCGCCGTGCATCCGCTGGGCCGCATGGGCGAGGCAGACGAGATCGCCCGCACCATCCTGTTCCTCGCCTCGGACGAGGCCTCATTCATCACCGGCGCCGCGCTGGTGGCCGACGGCGGCCTGACGGCGCAGACCGGGCTGCCACCGTTCGTGGCGCGCTGACCCGGCAAGGACTTCATCCCATGGACTTCAGCTTCACCGACGAGCAGAACCTGCTGCGCGATAGCGTTCGCGCGATGCTGAACCGCGTCGCCACGCCGGAGTACGTCCGGCGCTGCGATGCCGAGCCGCACTACCCCTACGAGCTGTACGACGCGTTCGTCGAGATGGGGTTGCTGCGCATGCCGTTCCCCGAGTCGGTGGGCGGGCTGGGCGGCAGCGTGATCGACTTTGCCGTGATCGCCGAAGAGCTCGGTCGCAAGAGCTACGACTTCCTTGGCGCCTACGGCACCTGCGTGTTCAACGGTCTGAACATCCTGCACAACGGCACCGAGGCACAGCGCGCACACTGGCTGCCCAAGTTGCTCGACGGTGAGATCCGCATGTCGATCTCGATGACCGAACCGGGTGCCGGGTCGGATGCCGGGGCGATGCGTACGAGTGCGCGGCGCGACGGTGACGAGTGGGTCATCAACGGCCAGAAGGTGTTTTCGACCGGCGCCGGCGCCGACAAGAACGTCATCAACCTGTACGCCCGCACCCAGCCTGAGGGGCCGCACCAGCAGGCGCTGTCGCTGTTCCTGGTCGACAAGGACACGCCGGGCATCACCTTGCGCAAGCTCGACACGCTGGGGCGCCGTTCGCTCGGCACCTACGAGGTGTTCTTCGACAACGTGCGCGTCGGCGCGGATCGCCTGGTCGGCGAACCTGACAAAGGCTGGGGCTACATGCTGTCGGGTCTGCAGCTCGAGCGCTTGATGACGGCGGCGGGCTACGTCGGCGGCGCCCAGGCGGCGGTTGACCTGGCGCTTGCCTATGCCAAGGAACGCAAGCAGTTCGGCAAACCCATCGGCACATTCCAGTCGATTGCCCACATGCTCGCCGACATGCAGACCGCGGTCGAGGCGAGTCGGCTGATGATGTGGCGCGCCGCGTGGCAGCTGGCGCGCGGCGAGGACGCGCTGATGGCGATCTCGCAGGCCAAGCTGTTCGGCTCCGAGGCCTACGCCAACATCGCCAACCAAGGCATGCAGATCATGGGTGGTTACGGCTACATCATGGAGTTCGACATGCAGCGTCACTACCGCGATGCGCGTGCCACCACCATCACGGCCGGTACTTCGCAGATGCAGCGCAACCTGATCGCCGGCCTGCTGGGCCTGAAGACCAAGTGAGGCCCGCATGGACTTCGATCTGACAGAAGAGCAGGTGCTGCTGCGCGATGCCGCGCGCAAGCTCGCGCAGCAGGAGTTTCGCGACAAGGCCGCGCGCTGGGATCGCGAAGAAGCGTTCCCGGAAGAGAACAAACACCGCCTGGCCGAGCTCGGCTACCTCGGCCTGAGCGTCGACAAGGAATTCGGAGGTGCGGGCGCAGGGCTGGTCAGCACCTACCTGGTGATCGAGGAACTCGCCAAGGTTGATCTGCTGACAGCGATGATCGTCCACGACCAGAACGTCTCGCCGCGCATCATCGCCAACCACGGCCCCGAGGAACTCAAGCGCCGGCTGGTGCCGCGTTTCGTCAGCGGCGAGCTCGAATGCAGCATCGCCTGGACCGAGCCGCAGGCCGGCTCCGACGGCACCGCGATTCGCACGACCGCCGTGCGCGATGGAGACGGCTACCTGATCAACGGCAGCAAGATCTTCACGACCTTCGGGGACCGCGCCGACATGCACCTGGTGTACGCGCGTTTTGGGCCGTCGAGTGGTGCCAGGGGCATCGGCACGATCGTCGTCGAGCGTGATCGGCCGGGGCTGACAGTGCGCAAGCTTGAGGGCAAGATGGGGGTGCGCGGCGCAGCAGAGAATGAGCTGTTCTTCGACAACGTGCGCGTGCCAGCGGCCAACGTCGTGACCCTGGGTGACCCGCAGAACTCTCGTGGCTTCGTCAGGCCGCTGACGATCTACAACGGCACTCGCGTCGGGATGGGCGTGATGGCGCTCGGCGTGGCCGAAGGCGCTTTCGACCTGGCGCGCGAGTACATGACGGTGCGCGAGCAATTCGGCCAGAAGCTCAGCGAGATGCAGGGCCTGCGCTGGATGATGGCCGATTCGCTGATCGAGATCGAAGCCGCGCGCTGCCTTTGCTACAAGGCACTCGCACTGATCGATGCGGGCAAGCCCGACCCACAGCTGTGCTCCATCGCCAAGGTCTTCGCCACCGAAATGGCGCAACGCGTGACCGTGCAATGCCAGCAGATGTTCGGCGGCTACGGCTACTTCGGCTCGCTACCGCTGGAGCGCATGGTGCGCGACGTTCGCATGCTCACGCTCACCGGCGGCACTACGCAAACGCAGAAGAATGTGATCGCCGGGCACATTTTTCCGAATGCATGACCTGGCAGCTTGAAGTCCGCCACCCGATAAATCGAGGACATGCTGAATGGACTTTTCACTGAACCCGAACAAGTGGCGATGCGCGACATGGCGGTGCGTTTCGCGAAGGAACGGCTCGCGCCGGACTACATGCAGCGCGAGAAGACGAACGCGATCGATCGCACCATCCTGACGGAAATGGCGGGCGAGGCCCTCGTGGCCCTGGGCCTGACCGAGCCGCGCGGCGGCTCCGATGCCGCCAACATGACTCCTGCGTGCCGAGCGCAAGGGCGACCACTACATCATCAACGGCGAGAAGACCATGATCAGTTTTTGCGAGCAGGCCGACGTGATCGTGTCATTCGCCCGCGAGCGCGTCGGCCGCGTCGCGGTGCAGTTAGCGCAGGGCAGCAACCAGTGAGCAGACTCCCGGTCTCGGGATCTGCCACGTCAACTTCGGAGAATCTCATGACGGTTCGAATCGAGCGCCACGGCGCGGTCGCGCATCTCGTGCTGGATCGGCCCGAGCGCCTCAACGCGCTCACGCCGGAGATGATGGAGCAGCTCTCCGACGCGACGCTGAGCTTGCAGAAGGACGGCGCGGTGCGCGCGGTGCTGCTGCGCGGCGAGGGCCGCGCGTTCTGCGCCGGTGCCGACGTTGGCACGATGCAGAGCCTGGATGTGCTCTCCGGCCGGCAGCGCATCCAGCGCGCGCACCGCGTGATCACCGGCCTGGCCAATCTCGACAAGCCGGTGATTGCGGCGGTGCGTGGCGCGACCGTGGGCGTCGGCTGGAGCATGGCGCTGGCCTGCGACCTGATCCTCGCGTCCGACAACGCGAAATTCAGCCTGGTGTTCAAGAAGATCGGCCTGGCCCCCGACGGCGCCGCGGCCTACTTCCTGACGCAGTACATCGGTGTGCTGCGCGCACGCGAGCTTATGATGTCGGCGCGCATGGTGCCGGCCGAGGAGGGGCGCCAGCTCGGCATGGTCAACGAGGTCGTGCCCGACGACCAGCTCGACGCGCGTGGCGTCGCGCTGGCCGAGGAACTGGCCGAATCGGCCACCTTCGCGCTTGCGGTGGGCAAACGCATGTTCCGCAACGCCATGCAGCCCAGCCTCGAGGCATTTCTGGACTACGAAGCCCAGGCCCAGAACCTGGTGCTGCACAGCGACGACCGCAAGGAAGGCGTCGCGGCCTTCATGGAAAAACGCAAGCCCAAGTTCGTTGGCCATTGACACTGGAGTACCCCAATGTTTCAGCTCGACCCCGACCTCGAAGCCTTCCGGCAGGACATCCGCAAGACCGCCGAACGCGCCTTCAGCGCCAAGGCCGCGTACTGGGACGAGAAGGAAGAGTTCCCGACCGAGAACCGCGACCTGCTCGCCAAGCTCGGCTACCTCGGCATGGTGATCCCGGAGGCCTACGGCGGCTCGGGCGCACCGGTGATCCAGGGCACCATCCTGCTCGAAGAGGTCGCGCGGGTCTGCTTCAACACCGCGCTGGTGGCGCAGCTCGCGCTCAACGGGCCGTCGCGCGCGCTGGCGGTGCTGGCGTCCGAGGAGCAGAAGCAGCGCTGGCTGCCAGGCTGCGCCAGCGGCGAGTACAACTTCGCGATCGGCATCAGCGAGCCTGGCGCCGGCTCGGGCATGACCGACATGATCACCTCGGCCACGCCGGACGGCGACCACATCGTTCTCAACGGCCAGAAGGCCTACTGCACCGGTGGCCACCTCGCGACCCACATCTTCGTCTTTGCGCGCTGGGGCAAGACGCAGGGCCCGCGTGGCATCGGCGCGCTGGTGGTCGAGCGCGGCATGAAAGGCTTCGAGTTCGGCCACCCCGACCGCAAGATGGGCGGGCGCGGCATGCCCGAGGTCGAGCTCTACTTCGACCATTGCCGCGTGCCGATGCACAACGTCATCCTCGCGGGCGACCCGGAATCGACGCGCAGTTTCAAGCGCCTGATGAGCTCGTTCGGGCCTGAGCGCGTCGGCAACGCCGCGATGTGCCTCGGGGTGGCGCAGGCCGCCTATGAGGCGGCCAAGAAGTATTCGCAGGAGCGCGAGCAGTTCGGCCGGCCGATCTGCGAGTTCCAGGGCCTGCAGTGGAAGATCGCCGACATGGCGGTGCAGCTGCACGCGGCGCGCTTGATGATCTATCGCGCGGCGACAAACCTGGTCGACGGCTTCCCCGACCCGCTCGAAGCGGCGATGGCCAAGCTCTACGCCAACGAGATGGTGCAGCGCGTCACCAACGAGGCGCTGCAGATTCACGGCCACGCCGGCTTCACGCGCGCGCTGCCGCTGGAGCGCATGGTGCGCGACTCGCGCGGCTTCGCGCTCGGCGGCGGCACGACCGAGATCCTGCGCAACACGATCGCCTCAATGGTGTACGGGCGCGCCTTCGACCAGCGGCGCGGTTGACACGGGTCCCTCTGCCGCCGCCCGAAGATTCACATCCAGTTCCAGACGCAACAGGAGATCAACCCATGAAAGCCGTCGTCGCCCACGCCATCGATGAATTTTCAGTCGTCCACGTCGATCTGGACCCGCCCAAGATCGGCGAAGTGCTGGTCCGCATGAAGGCCACCGGCATCTGCCACTCGGACCTGTCCATGATCAACGGCACGATTCGAGCGAAGTTGCCGTCCGTGCTCGGGCACGAGGGCGCCGGGATCGTCGAGCAGGTCGGTGAGGCCGTCACCAACGTCAAGCCGGGCGACCATGTCGTGCTGTCTTTCGTACCGAACTGTGGCCACTGCTACCACTGCGATCGCAGCGAGGGATACCTCTGCGTCAAGAACAAGGCGCATGGCGGCCTGCTCGACGGCACCAGCCGAGTGAAGCTCAATGGGAAGGAAATCGCGGTGATGTCCTTTCTCGGCAACATGGCCGATTACTGCGTGGTGCCGTCGGTGTGCGTGGTGGCGGTCGACAAGGACCATGACTTCAAGGCCGCGGCACTGGTCGGCTGCGGCGTGACAACTGGTGTCGGCGCGGCCATCCGGACGGCTCAGGTCAAGCCCGGTTCGACGGTCGCCGTGTTCGGCTGCGGCGGCGTCGGCCTCAACGTCATTCAGGGCGCACGCATTGCCGGCGCGGCCCGAATCATCGCGGTCGATCTGTCCGTCGAGAAGATGGAGATGGCGCGCGCGTTTGGCGCCACCGACGTCATCAACCCGGCGTTGGAGGCGTTCAAGCAGGTGCTCGAGCTGACCGATGGCATCGGCGTCGATTACGCGTTCGAGGTCGTGGGCAATGGCAAGCTGGTCGAGCAGTGCTTCAAGGCCACACGGATGAACGGCATGACCGTGCTGGTCGGCGTTGGTCGCGCTGACGACCGCTTCTCGTTCAACGCGATGATCGTGCCATTCACCGGCAAGACCATCAAAGGCTGCATGTACGGTAGCTGCAACTTCAAGGTCGATTTCCCGATGTACCTCGACCTCTACCGCCAGAAGAAGCTCGACCTCGATCGCCTGATCACCCGCACCTACTCGATCGACGAGGCGCCTCAAGCCTTCGCCGATCTCGAGAAGGGCGTGAACGCGCGCGGCGTGATCGTCTACTGAGCGTCGGCTTCGCTGACGCGACGGGATACACAGCGCCGCCGTCGGCCGGTGGGCTTGCCGCGCCCGTCAATCGACCTTGATGCCCGCCGCCTTGATCGGCGGCCCCCACTGGCGCGCTCGTTGTCCGCGAAGCGGCGCAAGCACTCCGGGCAGCCGCCGGCCGGCTCGATGCCGAATTGCAGCAGACGTTGGTGTGTCTCTGGCTGCGCGAGGATTTTTCACGATCTCGGCGTTCCGGGTCTCGATCACGGCGTGCGGCGTGCGGCGTGCGGCGTGCGCGATGCGCCGGATTCATGAGCTCGTGCCTTCGTTCTCGTGTCGGCGCGCCAACGCGTTACGCAGGAGGGCGCACCACGGCTCCTTGAACAAGCAGCGCCTCGGCGGCGCCGGTGTCGAAGCCCAGCTCGGCCAGGATGGCCGATGCGTGTTCGCTCAGGCGCGGTGGCAGGCTGCCGGCTCGGCCGGGCGTGGCCGAGAGCTTGACCGGAACGCCGAGCGACCGGCGACCGTGCTCGTCCACCACCATCGCGCGGTGCGTCGCGTGCGCCTGCGAAAGCGCCTGCGCCACGTCGTTGACCGGGCCGGCCGGCACACCACGGTGCATCAGGTCCCTGCACAAGGGGTCGACCTCGAAGCCGAGTAGCGCGCGCTCTATCTCGGTTCGCAGCGCGTCGCGATGCTCCAGCCGCATCGAGCCGTCGGCAAAGCGCGGATCGAGGGCCAGATCCGGCCGAGCCACGCATTCGCAGAAACGCTTGAACTGACCATTGTTGACCACACCGAGAAAGATCTCGCCATCGGCCGTGGGGTAGCGGTCATATGGTGCGATGTTCGGGTGCGAACTGCCCATGCGTTGCGGGATGCGGCCCGAGTAGAACCAGTTCGATGCATGCGGGATCAGCAGCGCAAGCCCCGTGTCGAACAGCGTTGCTTCGACACGCTGGCCGAAGCCGCTACGCTCGCGTGCCGCCAGCGCCAGCAGCACGCCGCTGAGCGCGTTGTATCCGGTGAGGTAGTCGACCACCGGCACGCCCAGGCGCAGCGCGCCAGAGTCGGGCGTGCCGTTGACGCTCATCAGGCCGCAGATCGCCTGCAGTACGGCGTCGTAGCCGGGCAGGCCGCCCAGCGGGCCGTCGGCGCCGAAGCCGCTGACGCTGCAATAGATCAGCCGCGGGTGGCGCCCCGCCAGCGTGGTCTCGTAGCCCAAGCCCCATTTCTCCATCGTGCCCGGCAGGAAGTTTTCGACCAGCACGTCGGCATTGACCAGCAACCTTTCGAGTACCGCTCGCCCCGCCGGAAGGGAAAGGTCGACGGCAATCGAACGCTTGCCGCGGTTGAGTGCGCCGAAGTACGCGACCTCGCCGCGCTCGTCCAGCGGCGGGCCGAAGCGGCGGGCCTCGTCTCCGTCCGGCGGCTCGACCTTGATGACGCTGGCGCCGTGGTCTGCAAGCATCTGCGCGCACAGCGGGCCGGCCAGCACGCGCGACAGGTCGAGCACCCGACGGCCGGCCAGTGCGCTGGGCGGGGAGGGGGTCATTTCAGGCGCGGCACGGCAGTTCGACGTGCCGCCGCCGAGGACGGACAACTCGTCGCCCTGGTTGCGCGCCCCCGACGTGATTGTTGTGGAATTGCATCTGCCAATCGTCCAGCCGACCGATGCGATGAAAGACGGACTGTGCTGCGGGCCCGCGCGCGTTTCCGTGCATTCGCCGTATGCCAAGACCTTGCGGGTCCGACGCAGGAAAACGCGCCGAAACCCATCAACGTCAGCGTGCAGGGCATCGACGCGGCCATGGGCTCAGCTGCTCTCGGCGATCAGCCGGTTGGCCTCGGCTCGCACGGCCGGTGGTATCGCCACCGACTTGCGCGAGGCCAGATCGAAGAACAACGCGGCGACTACGATTGTGGTGATGAGTTCACCGCTGGCCGAATCCAGAACGTAATGAACGAGGTGATAGACCTTGTCGCTCAGCGCGAGCATGCCGCTGTGGATCTCGACGGCTTTGCCGGCGCGCATCGGCCGGTGGTACGTGATGTCGTAGTCGAGTGCCGCGGATCCGAGCCCGCTCGCGAACAGTTCGGCGCGGTCGATCTTCATCGCCCGGAACAGGTGGGTGATCGCGTCGTTGAAGCGCGCGATATGTGCGCGCGGCGGTGCCACGGCCTCGGAATCGCACTCCCAGGCCTCGACCGATCCGCGGTAGGTCAACATCAGGCGCTCGAACTGCCGTTGCGCTGGCGGCACGTTCGCCATCGGCTTGGGTCGCTGCAGTTCGGCCAGTTCGCCCGCGAGCGTTGCGGCGGCGTCCGCCACGTCGTCGGGCCAGGGCAGGGACGTCGTGCGGTCTCGCGCCACCCAGCGCAGGCGCGTCTCGAACGCGGCTGACTCGATGCCGGTCTCTTGGTTAACCATGCTGCTGGCGATGTCGAGCGTGCCGTCGGCCGCCACCGCGCGAATGCCCGACCGAATGAAATAGATGTCGCCGGCGCGCAGTTCGCGCCTGAACAACGCGCGGTCGGAGGCCGGCATCAGGCCTCCCGCGATGCTGCGCAGGCGCGACGGCGTCAGGCCCAGGCGAGCGGCGAGGTGGGCCTGCGCATCGCTGGCCTTGGCCAGGTAGAACTGCACATTCAGGTGGCCCCACTGGTCGCACTCCCAGGGGTTGATCGCGCCGCGGCCGGTAATGAAGGTCGGTGCGGTCATGCGGTTCCTTCCGCGAGCAGACGCGCTTGCGCGCACGCCAGTACGGCCGCATCCAGCGGCGCCGAGCGGCGCGCATCGAGATCCATGTTGACCGTGAATACCTTGGACGTCATCACCACTTGGCCAGTCTCGATCTTTGTCAGCCGGTGAAAAAAGGTGATCTTGCGTTCGCTGGCTTCGAGTACGCCGCTTTCCATGCGCAGCAGGTCGCCGGCCAGCGCTTCCTTCAGGTAGGCGATCTCCTGCCTCACGGCGGCTGGCGCCTGGCGTCGCTCGCGGATGAAGGCCGGCGTGATGCCGATCGACGTCATCACGTGCCAGGCGGCATCGGAGACCTTGGCCACGTAGAACTGCACGTTCATGTGGCCGAGGTGGTCGCATTCCAGCGGCGACACGCGGCCCAGGTAGGTTTCGACGAGCAAATGCTTCTCCTTGGCAGTGCCGGCCGCTGGCGACACGGCTTTCATTCGGGCTTGATGCCCGCGGCCTTGACGGTGGCGGCCACCGACGACATTTCGGCCCGATGGAGCGCGCCAAGCGCTTCCCCATCGGCCGGCCGCGGATCGAATCCGATGGCCTGGATCTTCACGTCGATGCCCGGATCCTTCAGGATCGTGAGCAGTTCGCGACCGAGCCGGTCGGCGATGTCCTTTGGAATCCCCGCGGGCGCGAAGAAGGCGACCCAGGCGGAGTACTCCATGCCCTTGACACCGGCCTCTACGGCGGTCTGAAGCTCGGGCGCCAACTGCGAACGGCGGGCGCCTGTTTGCGCCAGCGCGCGCAACCGGCCCGCCCGGATGTTCGGCTGACTGCTGGACAGCGGTTCGCACACCAGGTCTAGCTGACCTCCCATGAGATCGGTCAGCGACTGGGCCGACGACTTGTAGGGCACCCTGAGCAGATCGATTCCGGCCGCGGACTTGAAGAGTTCAGTGCACAACTGAGCGGAACTCGTGCCGGAGCCATAGGTGAGTTTGCCCGGGCGGGCCTTGGCGTCGGACACCAGGTCCTGCAGCGTCTTGTAGGGCGAGTTGGCCGGTACCACGAGGACGAAGGACGCATCGGCGGCGAGAGCGAGCGGAACAAAATCCTTCAGCGGGTGGACCGGAAAGTTCGCGTAGAGAAAGGTGTTCGCCGCCATCGTCGTGTTCGAGCCGATGAGCAGCGAGTAGCCGTCGGCCGGCGCCTTCGCAGCGGCCACCACGCCCAGCGTGCCGCCAGCGCCGGCGCGATTGTCGGCGATGATCGGCTGGCCCAGTCGCTCGCCCAGAGACTGAGCCACCAGTCTGGCGATCGCATCGGTGCTGCCGCCTGCCCCTTGGGGAACGATCATCTGGATCGGCTTGGACGGCCAGGCCTGTGCCTGCCCCGAGGCCAGCGGTGCAAACGCGAACAGGGCCGCGAGTGTCAAGCTGCACTTGTGAGACTTCATGGATGGCTCCTTTGCTCGCTTGCACTAGCATCGATGTGAGTGAGGTTCGGCGCTTTGTGTGCAGCGCGGGCCTCGAAAAACACTGCCGTCACGGCAGTGCCCGCAATGAATGAGGCCGTTTTGGCTTCGAGAAAGGAGAGCCCATGACCGAAGCCGTCCTTGTGACCACCCGCGATCTGGTTTGCGAGATCACCCTGAACCGCCCCGACCATCGCAATGCGATGTCGCCCGAGATGCTGGGGCCATTTCAGCAAGTCATCGACCAAGTCAAGGCCGACCGCGATATCCGCTGCGTCATCATCACTGGCAACGGCACGAGCTTCTGTTCCGGGGCGGACTTTCGCAGCGGCATTCTCGACCGCGGAAACGAGCAGCCGCAGGACGCCTCGTTCGGTATCTACCGGCCGTTCCTGACGATCCTCGAGGTCCAGGTGCCAGTGATCGCGGCGATGAACGGCCACGCGATCGGCGGCGGCTTCGGGCTCGGCCTGGTGTGCGACATCCGGGTCGCCAATCGCGACGCACGCTACGGCGCGAATTTCGCGCGCCTGGGCATCCACTCCGGGATGGCGATCAGTTACTTGCTGCCGCGCATCACGAGCGTGCCGCGCGCCGCCGAGCTGTTGTTCACGGGGCGTGTCTTCTCGGGCGTCCAAGCGGCCGAAATGGGCATCGCCAACCATGCAGTCGAGCCCGATCAGGTGCTGCCGAAGGCCCGTGAACTGGCCGCCGAAATTGCGGCGTGTGCGCCGGTGGCGGTGCGGATGATGAAGCGCTCGCTGTACCGTGGCCTGAACTGGGACCCGCGCAGCGCGGGCGAACTCGAGGCGTTCGCGCAATCGCGCACGCTGGAGATGGCCGACGCGAAGGAGGGCGTGGCCGCCTTGCTCGAAAAGCGCGAACCGAGGTTTCGCGGCGTCTGATCGTGGTGCGGCGGCAGTCATCGTGCGGGGCTTGGTCGAGCAACGTGTCTTGTGCACGGGCTCACCATCCGCCGAACGACAGGCCACCGTTGACGCTGACGGTCTGACCGGTGACCTGCGATGCCGCGTCCGAGGCGAGGAATGCGACCACGCCAGCAACCTCCGCGGCGTTCGGCGCGCGTCCCTGCGGGAAACGCTCAAGCGCCTTCGAGAACAGGCGGTTCTCGAAGCCGGGCTTGGAGAAGATGCGGTCCCATGCCGGCGTATCGCTGGTCAGAGTGAGCGCGACCGCATTGACGCGGATGTTCCAGCGCGAGAACTCGCGCGCGAGCGCCTTAGTCATGAGCAATATGGCCGCGCCGGTCGCACCGATAATGGCCTCGCCAGGGGTCGGATGGCGCGCCGCATCGGTCGTCACCATAATCACCGTCCCGCTGCCGCGCGCACGAAGCGCGGGCAGCGCGGCGTGGACCGGAAAGATGCGCGGATAGAGCCGTGCATTGAAAGATGACTCGATCTGCGCGGCCGTCATCTCGGCAAACGGAGTCGGGCCGAGCGCACCGGCCGCACCGGCGCTGACGAGGATGTCGAGTCCGCCGAAACGCGCCACCGTGCGCTCGACGACGCCAACCATCGCCGCATGGTCGCCGGCTTCGGCGGCTTCAAAAACGGCCTGCGAGCCCAGATCGCGCAAGGCGCTCAGTGCCTGTTCGCCGTGCGCCGGGTCGCGCCCGGTGACGATCACCTGTGCGCCCGCACGCGCCAGCGCCTGCGCCACGGCATGTCCGATGCCGCGCGTGCCGCCGGTGATCAATGCGACCTTGCCTTTCATGCGCTCACCCCGGCCCGACCATTTGCGACGTGACGCCGGCCGCGACCATGGCCTCGACCTCTGCCGCGGCGAACCCGGCCTCGCGCAAGATCTCGCCGCTGTGCTCGCCCAATCGCGGCGCCAGCCTGTCGATGGCCAAGGGCGTGCGCGACCAGCGCGACGGCGGCCGCAGGCTGACCACCGTGCCCTCAGTCGGGTGTTCGTGGTGCTCGAAGAAGCCGACCGCCTTCAGATGCTCGTCATCGAGCAGCGATTCGAGTGTGTGTAGCGGGCCCGCGGGGACGTCGGCTTTTTCCAGCAAGTCCAGCCACTGCGCGGTGCTGCGGGTGCGGAAGGTCGCCTCGAGGAAGGCATAGACCTCGGCCGAGTGATCGGTGCGGGCCTGCAAAGTCGCGAAGCGCGGATCGTCCATGCGCTCGGGCTCGCCGATGCTTTCGAGCACGGTGCGCCACTGGCGATCGTTGATGATGAACGTGCAGAGATACCCGTCCGCGGTGCGGAACGGGCGCCGGTCTCGGCTCAGGTGACGCGGATAGCCTGGCGGTCCGAGCGGCGGCTCGAAGCTGGCACCCATCAGGTGGTCGCCCAACACGCCCTGGACCAGCGACTCGAACATCGGCACCTCGATCGATTGGCCCTCGCCGGTGCGCAGCCTGTGAACCAGCGCACCGAGCACCGCATTGACCAGCGAGATGCCGGAGTAGCGATCGGCCATCGCCATCGGGATGTAGCGTGGCCCTTCGGCGCCGGCGCGCTCGAACAGGCTCGGGATCGCCGCCATACCCTGCATCAGGTCGTCGAGCGCGGGCTTCGCGGCATACGGCCCATCCTGGCCGAAACCGACGGCTCCCACGTAGACGATGGCCGGGTTTACGGCGGACACGGCTTCGTACGACAGGCCCAGCCGCGCCATCGCCGCCGGCCTCACGTTGTAGACGAAGATGTCGGCGTTCGTGGCCAGCCTGAGCACGGCGTCGCGCCCGGCGGGCTGCTTCAGGTCGAGCACGATGCTGCGCTTGTTGCGGTTGTTCTGCTGGAAGATGCCGCCCATGCCGGGGCTGCGCGTCGGGCCGATCGCGCGCACGAGGTCCCCTTCGACGGGTTCGACCTTGATCACCTCGGCACCCATGTCGCCGAGGATCTGCGTGGCGAAAGGGCCCATCAGGTAGCTGGTCAGGTCGAGCACCCGGATGCCGTGCAGCGGTGTCATGGTTGCTCGTGCCTTCAGCTCGTTCTGTGTACCGTCATCGGCTGGTCGCGGCGACGATGGCTTGCCAGGCACCGGGAGCACCGGCATCGCGCAAGGCCTGCACCAACTCGCGTGCCCAGTACGCCTCGGCGCCGTGCTCGTCGCGCCAAGCCAGCATGCGGCGGGTGCTTTGGTGCAGGGGGTGCTCGGCCGTGACGCCCATCGCGCCGTGCAGCTGGTGTGCGATCCGGGTGCACAGTCCCGCGGCCTCCCCGGCGCGCAGCTTGGCTGCCGCCGTCGACGCCACCGACCAGGCTCCATCGGCGGTGCGTGCCGCTGCCTGGACCGCGACGCGCACCGCCGCGGTCTCCTCGGCGAGCTGCGCCAGCTGGTGCTGCACCGCCTGGAACTGGCCGATGGCGCGGCCGAACTGCACACGCTCGCCGGTGTAGGCCAGTGTCAGCGCGAGCACGCGGCGGCAGGCGCCGGCGATCTGCGCGGCGCGCAGCAGTGCGGCACGGCCGAGCACGTCGACATGACGCAACCCCGGCACTGCCCGGCAGGCCACGCCGTCCTCGTCGAATGGCAGATCGGGTCGCGAGACACGGTCGCGCGTATCGCCGGCCGGTGCGCGGTCGGGTGCGCACGTATACGAATCTTTCGGCAGGTACAACAGCCAGGCTTCGCCTTCACCACCGCGCCCGACCAGCACGGTTGCCGCACTGCGCGCCGCCCACGGCACGTTGCGTGCGTCGATGGCGACTCTTCCGCGTCGATGCGCCGCAGCCAGGTCGACCGGGCTGCAAGCGAAGCCCAGCGGCCCGGTCACGGCCGGCAGGCCGGCGCGGTCGAGCAGCCAGCCGGCGAGCACGGTCTCGGCCACCGGCAGCGGCACGTTGAACTCGCCGGCGCGCTCGAGCAACGCGCAGGCATCGGCCCAGTCGCCGCCGGCGCCGCCACGATCTTCGGGGGCGAGCAGCTGCGCGGGGGTCAGCTCCTCGACCGCCGACCACAGGGCCTGCGGCCAGGTGCCGGACTCCGCGCTGGCGACCACTTCGGTGCCGCAGCGCTGGGCAAACAATCGTTCGGCCGCTTCGGCCAGGGGGCGGGCGAGGTCGCTCATTTTCCTTGCAGGTTCTTCGCGATCATGTTGCGCAGCACTTCGTTGGTACCGCCGCGCAGGTTGTAGGTCGGGGACAGCGGCAGTGCGTCGGCCATCAGCTGCGCGAGCGCTTCGTCGCCGGCCACGCGCTCGTCTGCCACCATTGCCTCGCGCACGATCTCGATCGAGTCGCGTTCGAAATTCGTGCCCAGGTCCTTGACCATCGCCGCCTCGATCACTGGTGACTGGCCTTCGCCGAGCGCTCCCCACACTCCGATGCTCATGTTGCGCAGCGTCATCAGGCGCGCGAGCATCCGGCCCGCCGCGATGTCGCTGACGGCGGCAGGGCCGGCCAGGACGCGTTCGAGACAGCGCTCGATCAGCGGCATGGTGCTGAGAAAGCGTTCCGGCCCGCTGCGCTCGTAGGCGAGCTCGCTGGTCACCTGCTTCCAGCCGTCGCCGGGGGCGCCGACCAGGCGTTCGTCGGGGACTTCGACGTTGTCGAAGACGACTTCGTTGAAGTGGTGGCTGCCATCGAGCATGCGGATCGGGCGGATCGTCACGCCCTTGGCGTGCAGGTCCACCACCAGTTGGCTCAGGCCGGCGTGGCGCGCCTTCGGGTCGGCCGGTGCGGTGCGGCACAGCACGATCGCGTAGTGGCACAGGTGGGCGCCGCTGGTCCAGACCTTGCGCCCGTTCAACACCCATGTGTCGCCGACACGATCGGCTCGGCTGCGGACCGACGCGAGGTCGGAGCCGACATCGGGCTCGCTCATGCCGATCGCGAAGTAGGTCGTGCCGGCAGCAATGCGCGGCAGGAATTCCTGGCGCTGCGCCTCGCTGCCGAAGCGCATCAGCAGCGGCGCGCTCTGGCGCGCCGCGATCCAGTGCGCGCCGACCGGGGCGCCTGCGGCGAGCAGTTCCTCATTGATCGTAAGGGTGTCGAAGGCACTGCCGCCACGTCCGCCGTATTGCGTGGGCCAGTGGTAGCCGATCCAGCCACGTTCGCCGAGGCGGCGGCTGAAATCGGGCGCCAGCCCCTCGGTCCAGGAGTCACACCGGGGCGTGAAGCCGCCGGCAGCCAATTCGACGGCGATAAATTCGCGCACGGCGCGGCGAAGGTTCGCAGTCGTTGCGCCAATGCTGGGGAGTTCGAAATCGGGGTTCAGGAACAACATGGGAATACCTGAAAGGCGCGCCAGAGGAGGCACCTGCATCATGCACCGAGTGGAGTATCCTGCCAACTGTTAGTTCGGCCATCTTGGCGCAAACCCCAACTGAGACGCATGACATGTCCAACCGCTCCCTCGACGATCTGAACCCCGGCGATGTCTTCAAGAGTTACGGTCGCACCGTGACCGAGACCGACATCGTCAACTTCACCTGCCTTGCCGGCCTGAAGTTGCCGATCTTCATCAACGAGGAATTCGCCAGGAAGCACACCGATTTCGGCGGCCGCATCTGCCCCGGCCTGCTGACCGCAAGCATCGCTGCCGGGATGATGGAAGAGATCCTCGGCCCGGCGACGATCGCCGCGCTCGAGCTGACCGACTTCAAATTCACGGTGCCTGTGCGGCCAGGCGACACGCTGCGCGCCGAGATCACGGTCGAGGGCAAGAAGAACCTGTCGGACGGCAAACGCGGCGTGATGAGCGGGCGGGTGCGCGTCTTCAACCAGCGCGCCGATCAGGTGTTCGAGTTCAGCGAGAAGCTGATGATGCGCCGCGGGCGGGTCGACGACCTCGTCTGACGGGTCAGTCCTTCGCGCGCGGCACGATCAGCGCATCCAGGGCCAGCCCGCCCTGGCCTTGCGCCAGCACGACGAAGGGGTTGATGTCGATGCTTTCGATGTCGGCCTCATGGTGCGCGGCGTAGACCGACAGCGCGGCGATCGCATCGGCCAACGCGTTTTCGTCTGAGGGCGGCTGCCCGCGCAGGCCGGTCAGCAGGATGCGGCCCTTGACTTCGTTGATCATCGCGCGCGCTTCGTCGACACCGAAAGGCGCGACGCGGAAGGCCACGTCCTTGAAGGCCTCGACGAACACGCCGCCCAGGCCGAACATCACGACTGGGCCGAACACCGGATCGCGCACCACGCCGAGAATCGTCTCGACGCCCTGGCCGGCCATGCGTGCGACCACAACGCCGTCGAGCCGGGCCCGCGGTGCGTGATGCTCCGCGCGTTGCATCAGCGTGCCGAATGCCGCACGCACTTGGGCCTCGTCGCGCAGGCCGACGATCACGCCGCCGATCTCGCTCTTGTGGGCGATGTCCGCAGACGCGATCTTCAGGACGACCGGATAGCCGATCTCATCGGCGCTGCCGGCCGCAGCGTCCGCGGTCGCGGCGACGAGTTCGCGTACGACCGGGATGCCGGCGCTGGCGAGCAGTGCCTTGGCTGCGACCTCGTTGACTGCCGTGGAGGGCACGGGCAGCGCGCCGTGCGGCAGCTCCGGCGCAGGTGCGCCGGAGCCGGCGCGCGTGGCGACGCGGGCGAAGTGCCGCAGCGCGGCGGCCACGCGCACGGCACGTGCCGGGTCGTCGAAGACCATCATGCCTTCGGCCTCGTAGAGCTTGCGCACTGACGGGTCGGACAGGGTCGAAATGGTGACGAGCCGGTCGGGAAACCGGGCCAGCACGTGGCGCAGTTGCGCGATCAATTCCAGGCTAATGCCCGGCACCAGCCCGACCGTGGACAGGAACACGATCAACTGATCGTAGTTGCCGCGTTCAAGCACGAGTTCCAAGTTCTTCTGGAACAGCGACATGTCGTTCAGGATGTGCGCCGTCGTGTCCACCGGGTTGCGCGTCCCGGCGAAGGGCAGCAGGGCCTTGAGCTCGCGCTGCGCGTCATCGGGCATCGGTGCCACGTCGAGGCCCAACGGTGCCGCCGCATCGGCCATCAGGACGCCGACGCCGCCAGAAATGGTAACCAGGCCCAGCCGGTCACCCGCAGGCCGGCTGCGGGCGGTTGAACAGGCATAGGCGACGTCGAACAGCTCGTCGATCGTGCGTGCCCGGTACACGCCGTACTGGCGGAACACCCCTTCATAGACCGCATCCGCGCCTGCCAGCGAGGCGGTGTGCGAAGCTGCTGCGGCAGCGCCCGCTTCGGAACTGCCGACTTTCATCACCACCACCGGCTTACCGCAGCGTTGCGCGCGCTCGAGCGTGGCGATGAGCCGGTGGCCGTCGGTAGCGCCTTCGAGGTAGCCGACGATCACTCGCGTGGCCGGGTCGTCGACGAAGTGCTCGACGCAATCGGCAAAGTCGACATCGCTCTGGTTGCCGGTGGTGATCCACAGGTTCAGGCCGATGCCGCGCTGGCGCAGCAGGCCCAGGCAATAGCCGCCGAAAGCGCCGCTCTGGCTGACGACGCTGACGCCACCCCGGGTCAAGCCGGAGTCAGCGGCAGTGGGCGAGAACGTGGCCAGCAGGCCGACCCCGGCGTTGATGATGCCCAGGCAGTTGGGGCCGACGATTCGCATGCCGCTTTCGCGCGCGATCTCGGCGAGGCGCTGCTGCCACTGCACGCCTTCGCCGCCGGCCTCGGCGAAGCCCGAGCTGAGGATCACCGCACCGCGCACGCCGTGGCGGGTACAGTCCTCGACCGCGGCGACGACGGCCGGCGCCGGCACGGCAATCACCGCCAGGTCGACCGGGCCGGGCGCAGCCGCGAGGCTTGCGAACGCAGGCAGGCCTTGAATCTGCGCCGTCTTCGGATTGATCGGATACAAGGCGCCAGCAAAGCCGCTGCGTTTCAGGAAATCCAGCGGCCGGCCGCCGATCTTGCGCGGGTCGGACGAGGCGCCATAGATGGCGACGGAGCGCGGCTCGAACAGCGGCGCCAAGGAGTTGCGGACAGCTGCCATCATGGTCAGTGGATCGACATGCCGCCGTCGGCACCGATGAGCTGGCCGGTGACGTAGCTCGCGCCTTCGGAGGCGAGGAACACCCACACCGGCGCGATCTCTTCAGGCTCGGCCCAGCGCCCGAGCGGAATGCGCTCGAGGGTGCGTGCCGCGAAGCGCTCGTCGGTGCGGATGGTCTCGGTCATCGGCGTGGCCGCGCCCGGCGCGACGCAGTTGACGACGATGTTGTAGCGTGCCAGTTCGCGCGCCGCCGACTTGGTGAAGCCGATCAGGCCGGCCTTGGCCGAGCCGTAGTTGATCTGCCCGATCGTGCCCAGGATGCCGGCGGTGGAGATCGTGTTGATGATCCAGCCGCGCTTGCGCTCCATCATGCCGCCGACCACCGCCTGCAGGCAGTTGAAGCTGCCAGTCAGGTGCACCGCCAGCACCTGGTCCCACTGGTGCGGCGTCATCTTGTGCAGCATTGCGGTGCGCGTGATGCCGGCGTTGTTGGCGAGCACGTCGATCTGGCCGAACTCGGCCACCGTCGCCGCGACCATCGCGTCCACGCCGGCGCGGTCCGACACGTCGCATTTCAGTGCGACCGCCTGGCCGCCTGCGCTCCGGATCGCCTGCGCCACCGGCTCGGCGGTCTCCAGGTTCCAGTCGACCACGGCCACCCTGGCACCTTGGGCGCCATAGGCGCGCGCCACCGCCGTGCCGATGCCCTGGCCGGCGCCGGTGACGATGGCGACCTTGTTGTCGAGTGCTTTGCCGTTGAACATGATGCGTGCTCCTGTCGAGGTCGAGTGAAAGTCGGGTTGATGGTAAATCAAACGGCCGTTTGTTAGACTCGAACGATGCCACAGACGCGCACCGTGCGCCAGCGGCGAGCCACCCGAGGTGAAGCATGCAAGCAATCGTCCTTCAAGGTTATGGCGGCCCCGAGCAGTTCGCCGCGGTCGAGATGCCGGTGCCGGCGCTGAAAGAGGCGAGGTGCTGGTCCGCCTGCGCGCCAGCGGTGTGTGCTACCACGACGTGATGGCACGGCAGGGGCATTTCCCGCGCACCGCGCTGCCGGGCATCATCGGTCACGAGATGGCCGGCGATGTCGCCGCGCTCGGTCCGCGCGCCGCGGGCTTCGCCGCCGGCGAGCGCGTGGCGATCCTGATGAAGGACCACTGCGGTCACTGCCGCCAATGCGTTCGCGCTCGCGACCACCTGTGCGAGAACGGCAGCGGCCTGTTCGGCGAAGCGGTGCCCGGGGGATACGCCGAGTACGTCGCGGTGCCGGCGAGCGCGCTGGTGCGCATTCCGGTCGGCGTGAGCTACGAGCAGGCGGCCGTCGTGCCCTGCGCGTTGGGCACGGCCTACCACGGTCTGCAGAAGGTGGCGGCGGTGCAGCCGGGCGAAGCGGTGCTGATCACCGGCGCCAGCGGTGGTGTCGGCATCCATGCGGTGCAGGTCGCCCGCATGCTGGGCGCGCGCACGATCGCCGTCACCACGTCCGAGGCCAAGCGTGCGTTCCTGATGGAGCACGGTGCCGACGACGTCATCGTCAGCCCGGACCTCGACTTCGCTGCCCAGGCGCGCCAGCTGACCGGGGGCGCCGGCGTCGACGTGGTCTTCAACATCGTCGGCCAGATGGCCTGGGCCGCGGCGTTGAAGGGCATGGCGCTGGGCGCGCGCCATGTCTTCGTCGGCAACCTGAACGCCGCGCCGGTGAGCTTGCGCCCGGCGCACGCGATCCTGAAAGAAATGTTCTTCCTCGGTACCGACGGCGTGACGCTGGCCGAGGTCGAGACCCTCCTCGAGCTGGTGCGGCTGGGCCGGCTGAAGCCGGTGGTGGGCGGCAGCCTGCCGCTGGCCGACGCCGCGAAGGCCCACCGGATGATGGAATCGCGCGAGGTCTGCGGGCGCCTCGTGCTGACGATGTAAAGGTACTCCACCCATGATCGACCTCGCTGCCAAACTGGACGACCTGAGCGACGAGCAGCGCATGCTGCGCGACGCGGCGGCGACCTTCTTCGCTGCTGACGAGGCAGGCCGGCGCCTGCGCGACTGGCGCGCTCGCGCCCCCGGTTTTGACCGCGCGCGCTGGCGCGAAATGGCGGCGCTGGGCTGGACGGGGCTGTGCCTGCCCGAACAGTACGGCGGCAGCGCCTGCGGGCTGGGGCAAGCCGTGCTGCTGCTCGAGCAATGCGGGCGCGCGCTCGCGACCGAGCCGCTGGTCGCCGGGGCGCTGCTGCCTGCATGGGCATTGCTGCATGGCGACAACGAAGCGCTGCGCACGCGCTGGCTGCCGTTGCTGGCCAGTGGCGAGTGCCAGCTCGCACTGGCCTGGCAGGAGCGCGAGCACGACCAGACCACGGCGCCCTTGGCCCTGCGGGCCACGCCGAGCGGCGACGGTTTCGTGCTCGACGGCAGCAAGCGTTTCGTCGCGGCGGCGCACGGCGCCGATGCTTTCATCGTCAGCGCTGCCGCCCCGCAAGGGCCGCTGCTGCTGCTGGTCGAGTCCGGCCAGCCCGGGGTGAGCATGCGGTTCCAGCCACGTGTCGATGGTGGTTTCTGGGGCGACCTGCTTTTTCGGGGCGTGCCGGTGCCCGTGGTGCAGATGGTGGCGGGGCCGGGCCGTGCCGACGTGGTCTTGCAGCGTGCCCTTGACCAGGCGCGCATCGCCGCTGCTGCCGAACTGCTGGGCGTGATGGGGCGTGCGCTGGAGCTCAGCGTCGATTACATCGGGCTGCGTGAACAGTTCGGCCGCCCGGTGGGCAGTTTTCAGGCGCTGCAGCACCGCACCGTGAACCTGCTGATCCAGGTGGAGTTGACGCGCGCGGTGGTGATGCAATCGGCCGCGCTGGCCGACAGCGTGGCCAGCGGCGACTTCGATGCCACCGATGCGCGGCGTCTGGCCGCGGCCGCCAGCCAGACCAAGGCGCGGGCTTCGGCCGCGGCGCTAGAGGTCACCAAGGGCTGTATCCAGCTACACGGTGGCATCGGCTACACCGACGAATGCGACATCGGCCTGTATCTGAAGAAGGCGATGTTCGGTGCGGCTTGGCTGGGCATGGCCGCCTGGCACCGGCGCCGCTACGGCGACTTGGCCCCGGCCGACCGCGACGACGATCCGGCGCCCGAGTTCATCGTCGACGGCGAACTACCGATCCGGCGCGATGCGCTGCGTCGCTGGATCGCTCAGAACTTTCCGCCCGAGTGGCGTTTTCCGTCCAGCCGGATGAGCCTGAAAGACACCCAGGCCTGGCATGCCAGGCTGGATGCGCAGGGCTGGGCCGCGCCGAACTGGCCCCCGGAGCACGGCGGCATGGGACTGGGCGCCTACGAGCAGGTGGCGTTGCAGTCCGAATTCGATCGCCACGGCATCCAGATCGCGCCCAACATGGCGGTGGTAATGCTGGGCCCGCTGATCATCCGCTATGGCACCGAGGCGCAGAAGCGCGAAATCCTCCCGCGCATCCTGGCCGGCGAGGTGCGCTGGTGCCAGGGCTACTCCGAACCGTCGGCCGGCTCCGATCTGGCGAACGTGCGGACCACCGCAGTGCTCGACGGCGACGAGTTCGTCGTCAACGGGCAGAAGATCTGGACCTCGTTCGCGCACGAGGCCGACATGATCTTCCTGCTGGTGCGCACCGACCCGCAGGCAAAGAAACAGGAAGGCATCAGCTTCCTGCTCGCCGACATGCGTGCCCCGGGCATCACCGTCAAGCGCATCCGCAACCTGAGCGGCGGCGCCGAGTTCTGCGAGGTGTTTTTCGACAACGTGCGGGTGCCGCGCGCCAACCTGGTGGGCGCGCTGAATCAGGGTTGGACGATGGCCAAGTCGCTGCTCGGCTCGGAGCGCATCATGATCGGCAACCCGCGCGGGGCGCGCGCGCCGCTCGCTCGCCTGCGCGCGCTGGCACAGGTGAACGGCCTGTTCGACGACGCCGCCTGGCGCGCCCGTTACGACGAACTCCTGCTGGATGTCGACGACCTGGACGCGCTGTTCGTGCGCTGCGTCGACGTGCTGCGGCGCGGGCGCGAGCTCGGGCCGGAAGTGTCGATGCTGAAGATCTGGGTCACCGAAACCCAGCAGCGCGTTGCCGACCTGATGCTCGAAACGGCGGGCGAGGGCGGTGTGGCGGACGAGGCCCTGGCCCTGCCCGGCGGTGCGCTGCACCCGGCCAACGTGTTCTTCTCGGCGCGGCCGGCCAGCATCTACGGCGGCAGCAACGAGATCCAGCGGAACATCCTGGCCAAGGCGGTGCTGGAACTGCCGGGCTGAGCCGAGGCACCCGCCCGCAACGCGCCCTGCGCGTACATCAATCGAAGACGACATCGAAGGATCACCCGATGAGTGAAACAACGGCAGCCCCGAGCTGGACCAGGGGTCCGGGCCCGGACGCGGTCCATGCGGAGTACCTCGCTGCCGGCGAGTTCCGGATCCAGCACTGCCGCGACTGCGGCCAGCATGTGTTCTATCCGCGCCTGGTCTGCAACCACTGCGGAAGCGTCGCGCTCGACTGGGTGCCGGCCGGTGGTCGCGGCGTGGTCTACGCGGTGAGCATCGTCAATCGCAGCGCGGAGAAGGGCGGCCCGTACAACGTGGTGCTGGTCGATCTGGCCGAAGGCCCCCGCGTCATGAGTCGCATCGACGGCGTGCCGAACGACGCCGTGCGCATCGGCCTGGCGGTGCAGGCCCGCGTTGCCATCGGTGCGGGCAGCGAGCCCTGCTTGGTGTTCGATGCCGTTCCGGTCGGGGTGGCAGCATGAGCGGCGGCATCCGTGGCAGTGCCGCGATCGTCGGCGCCGCGCTGGCCGGTCTCGGCGAAGCGCCGGGCCGCAGTTCCGAGGAGATCGCGGTCGAAGCCAGCCTCAAGGCGCTGGCCGAAGCCGGGTTGACCACGCGCCACGTCGACGCCGTGTTCGGCTCGCTGCCGGGCAATGCCAACCCGTTGTCGGCGCTGCTGATCGCCGAGATGCTGGGCGTGCAGCCGAAGTTCACCGACAACAACCGCACCGGCGGTTCGACCTTCCTCTCGTACACGCTGATGGCGGCGATGGCGCTGAAGGAAGGGCTGTGCGAGACCGCGCTGCTCTTCTACGGCAGCAACCAGCGCACCGCGTCGGGCAAGCTGATCTCGTCGGTCAAGCCCTTCGCCTACGAAGCTCCGTATGCGCCGATCTTCCCGGCCACCTCGTACGCGCTTGCCGCCTCGCGCCACATGCACGAGTACGGGACCACGCGCGAGCAACTTGCGGCGGTCGCGGTGGCGGCGCGTGCCTGGGCCAACCTGAACCCCGAGGCTTTCATGCGCGGCCCGCTGAGCGTGGCCGACGTGCTGGCGTCGCGCATGGTGTCGAGCCCGTTGACGGTACGCGACTGCTGCCTCGTCACCGACGGCGGTGCGGCGCTGGTGATGACGACCGCCGCGCGCGCCCGCGACCTGACGAAGAGGCCGGTCTACCTGCTCGGCGCAGCGGCGGCCACGACGCACATGAACATCGTCGCGATGCCCGATCTGACGCAGACCGCAGCCATCGATTCCGGCCGGCGCGCCTTCGAGATGGCGGGCCTGGCGCCGCGCGACATCGACGTGGTCGAGCTCTACGACGCCTTCACGATCAACACCATCCTGTTCCTCGAGGACCTGGGCTTCTGCAAGAAGGGCGAGGGCGGGGCCTTCGTCGCCAGCGGCGCCATCGCGCCGGGCGGGGTGCTGCCGGTCAACACCAACGGCGGCGGCCTGTCGTGCGTGCACCCCGGCATGTACGGCATGTTCACGCTGGTCGAAGCGGTGCGGCAACTGCGCGGCGAGGCCGGCGCACGCCAGGTGGCGGGGGCTGCGCTGGCGCTGTGCCACGGCAACGGTGGCGTGCTGTCGAGCCAGGTGAGCAACATCCTGGGCACCGAGGCCACGCTGTGAGTGCCCTGCCCGACATCACGCCGCAGGGGCTGTTTCCCGGGTTGCAGTTCGAGACGATCAGCGTTGCCGGCGTAGTCGCGCGCTGCGTCGGCAGCGGCCCGACGCTGATGCTGCTGCACGGCGGCACCGGCTCATGGACACATTGGGTGCGCAACATCGAGGCCTTGTCGCAGCACTTCCGCCTCGTGCTGCCCGACCTGCCGGGCATGGGTGAGTCGCTCGACGTGCCCGACGATGCCGATCTCGATGCCTACGGGGAGTATCTGCTCGCGGGCGTTGTCGGCGGCTTGGTGCCAGTCGGTGAACCGTTTCGTGTAGCCGGCTTCTCGTACGGCGGCGTGATGACCGCGTGGCTCGCCGCGCGCCTGCCCGAGCGCGTGGCCGGCATCTGCCTGCTGGCGCCGGGCGGCTTCCCGCCGGGCAGCTGGTCGCGGCCGCCGTTGCGGCCGGTGCCGGCCGGCGCCAGCGATGCCGAAGCCAATGCCGTGCACCGTCGCAACCTCGAAATGATGATGGTCGGCGACCCGATGCGCATCGACGACCTCACGGTGGCGATGCAACGCCGCAATCATGGCTTGACGCGCTTCAAGTCGCGTTTCCTCGGCTACCGCGACACGCTGGGGCCGAGCCTGCGTCAGACGCGCTGCCCGGTGCTGGCGATCCTGCCCGAAAAGGATCCGCTGCCGCAGCCCAATGCTGCATCGCGCGCCGCCTACCTCGAAGCCACGGCACCGGACATTGTCTGTCGCCTCGTTCCGGGCGCCAGCCACTGGGTGGCGTTCGAAGCGCCGGATGAAGTGAACCGGCTGTTGATCGAGTTCATGGCCGTCCGTGGCCGGCGCGACGCGGCGAGTCAGTTCGTCTGACCCACCGGCACGTGACGCCACAACCCCAATGGCCTTGCGCCCCGCTCAGCGCTTCAAGGCCTGGTAGACCTGATTGCGCAGGAGGCTGCGCAGTTCGCGCCCCGGTACCGTCGGCACCTGGGCCATCAGGACCACCACCATGCGCTCCTTGGGATCGATCCAGAAATAGGTTCCGTAGATGCCGGCCCACGAATATTCGCCCACCGATCCGGGTAGCTTGTTGCTGCCCTCGCTGGTGCGCACCAGGAAGCCGAGGCCGAAGCCTTGTCCGTTCTCTACCGAAGGCGCCATGGCGCCGAGTCCGAGTCCGACCGGGCTCAGCGCCGTGCCGGGCACAAGGTGGTCGGCGCGCATTGCGTCCACCGTCGCGGGGGAGACGATGCGCGCGCCGTCCAGCGTGCCGCCGTTCAGCAGCATCTGACAGAAGCGGGCGTAGTCTGCGGCGGTGGAGGCCAGGCCGGCGCCGCCCTGAATCCAGCGTGGCTCGTTCGTGATGGCAGGGAAGGGTGGACGTTTGCCGGTGGCGGAGATGATCTGGGCTTCGGCGATGCGGCCGTGCTTGGCCGGCTCCACCCAATAGTTGGTATCGACCATGCGCAGCGGCTTGAAGATCCGTTCTGTGGCGAAGCGGTCCATCGGTGTGCCCGATACGACTTCGACGATGCGCACCAGCACGTCGATCGACATGCTGTAGTCCCAGGTCGTGCCGGGCTCGTACTGCAACGGCAGCCGGGCCAGCTTGGTGATCAACTCGGTTTCGACTGCCCGGTATCGAAGAGGTTTGCGGCGTTATACAGGTCCTTGACCATTGACTTGCCGAAGACGCCGTAGGTCAGGCCCGAAGTGTGGCGCAGCAAATCCTCGATGGTCATCTTCAGGCGCGCAGGTTCCGTGACGAGTTCCAGTGCTCCGGCCGCGTTCTTTCGCTCGACGCCGACGCCGAGGTTCCTGAACTCAGGCAGGTAGCGCGACACGGGGTCGGTGATCTTCAGCTGACCCGCTTCGGCGAGCATCATCACGGCCAGCGAGGTGACCGGCTTGGTCATCGAGGCCATGCGGAAGATCGCATCGGTGGACATGGGCGCCTTCGCTTCGCGGTCGCGGTAGCCGACCGCGTCGAACATCGCGACCTGGCCATCGCGGACGATCAGCACGACCGCGCCGGGAATCTTGCCTGCGTCGACCTTGGCCTGCAGGCTGCCCTTCAGCTTCGTCAGGCCGTCCGCAGAAAAGCCGGCGGCCTCGGGTGAGACGAGAGACGGCGCCGGAGTGGCGCACCCGGCAAGTGCGAGCGACAGCGCAAGACTGACTGTGGCCAGCACACGTCCGAGGGGGTGTGAATGAATCATGACTCTGCGCGCTCCTTACATGCGGAATACACCGAACTCGGTCGTTCTGGCCGGCGTGCGCCCGGCCACGTCGAGCAGTTGGGCGAGGACTGGGCGAGTTTCGGTCGGCGCGATCACCATGTCGCACCACAGGTGGCGGGCCCAGTTCAGCGCCCCGGCCACATCGTCACTAGCCTCGCGCGACGCGGCGGCGCGCGCGTTGGGCCACATCATCAGCGCGTTCGGCTTGAAGGCGCGACCGCACATCGCGTAGTAGGCAGCGCCATACGCCTGGCCGATGATCAGCGTGAACTTAGGCACGTCGGCATTTGCCACCGCATTGAGCAGCTTGGCGCCGTGCTTGCCGATGCCACGCTGGTCGGCCTGGTTGCTGTCGGCGAAGCCGGGTGAGTCGACCAGGAACAGCAGCGGGATGTCGCGCTGGCAGCACAGCTCGATGAAGTGCGCGCCCTTGGCACTGGCCTGCGAGCTCAGCTCGCCGTTGTTGGCCAGGATGCCGATCTCGAAACCCTCGATGCGCGCAAAGCCGCACACCAGCGTCTCGCCGTGCAACTGCTTGAACTCCTGGAAGCGGCTGGCGTCGACCAGGCGGGCGATGATCTCGCGGCAGTCCACGCTGTCCTTGTCGCCGACGCGCGCAAGGCTGGCGAGTTGCTGCGGGTCGTACGCCGGCGGCTCGGCCGAGACAGGCGTCCAGCGCAGGCGCGGCGGTTCGCCCAGGTGGGCGACGATCTCGCGCGTGATCTTCAGGGCGTGCGCGTCGTCTTCGGCCATGTGGTCGGTGACGCCGCTGAGCCGGCTGTGCATTTCGGCGCCGCCCAGCGGCTCGATGTCGACGACTTCGCCGGTTGCGGCGAACACGAGTTGCGGACTGCCGAGGAACATCGCGCCCTGGTTGCGGATGATCACGACCTCGTCGCACAGCGACGGGATGTACGCGCCGCCGGCGGTCGATGGCCCGTGCACCAGCGCGATCTGCGCGATGCCCTCGGACGACATCTTGACCTGGTTGTACATGATCGAGCCGGCCTGGCCGTCGTCGGGAAAGATGTTCTCGAGGTCGGGCAGGAAGCCGCCGCCGGACTGGACCATCGTGATGCAGGGCAGCCGGTGCTGCCAGGCGAACAGCTGCGCACGCGTATGGCGCTTGGTCGTCATGCCGAACATGGTGCCGCCCTTCACCGTGGCGTCGTTGACGATCAGCATGCACGCCCGACCGCAGACCTGGCCGACGCCGGTGATGATGGTCGCCCCTGGCGGCACGCCCTCGTACAGGTCGGCACCGGCGAGGTGGCCGATCTCGAGGAAGGGCGAGCCCGCGTCGAGCAGCGCGGTGATGCGCTCGCGCGGCAGCATCTGGCCGCGGCTCTTGTGCAGCTTGCGTGCCTTCTCACTGCCACCCAGCGTGGCCTCGTCGCGCCTGACCTGCAGCGCGGCCGATAACGACAGGTACGCGTCGCGCTGACGCTCGAACGCCGAGGTGTCGGCGGCCAGTTCGGATCGGATCGAATTCATGGCGTGGGAGGATTGGCAGCCTAACGAATGTTTGTTATCTTAGCCGCCTTGCGCCGACCCCTGCAACTTATTCCCAACACCCCCGATGAAATCAACGACTCCCACGCGCCAGCCGGCAGAAGAACGTGCCCGGGCTGGCGGCAGCACGCGATGAGCGTCATCAAATCAGCGCTCACCGCCAGCCCCGACGAGTTGCGCGCCAACCGCGAGTTCTACGAAGCCCGAATCGTCGACCTGCGCGCGCGCCGCGCCGCAGCCGTGACGGCGGGATCCGATGCCGCGCGCGCGGCCCTGCGAGACGGCGGGCAGTTGCTGGTGCGCGAACGAGTCGGGGCGCTGCTCGATCCGGGCTCGCCCTTTCTCGAACTCTGCCAGCTGGCCGGCGAAGGGCTCTATGGGGACGACGCGCCGGGAGCCGGCATCGTCACCGGCATCGGCATGGTCGCTGGTCGGCCGTGCATGGTGATCGCCAACGACGCCAGCGTGCACGACGGCACCTACACCGCCATGACCTGCAAGAAGCACGTGCGCGCGCAGCGCTTCGCGTGGACGCACCGGCTGCCGTGCCTGACCTTGGTGCAGTCGGGCGCGCGCCCCGGTGTGGCGGAGCGCGGTGCCAAGCCCGGCGTGTTCGCCGACGATGGCCAGTTCGGTTCGATCCTGTACAACCAGATGCGCATGTCGCGCGAGGGCATCGCCCAGATCGCCAGCGTGCACGGCCCGGCCGCCGACGCCGGCGCGTTCGTGGCAGCCGTGTGCGACGAGGTGGTGATCGTGCGGGATCAGGGTGCCCTGGCGATCGGCGATGCGGTGATGCCCTCCGGTGCCGATGCCGAGCGCGCGAACCGCCAGGACGGCAACACCGACCGGCTGGCCGAGAGCGACGCGCATGCCATGGCGATTCTGCGCGACATCGTTGCTCACCTCGGCGACATCCCCGCCCAGCGCCGCGACGTGGCCGAGACAGTCGAGCCGCTGCACCCGTCGGTCGAGATCAATGCGCTTGTCAGCGCCGACCCGCGCATCCCGACCAACAACCGCGAGATCGTGTTGCGCTTGATCGACGGCAGCGATCTGCATGAGTTCAAGCCCGACTACGGCGACACGCTGATCACCGGGTTCGCGCGTATCAAGGGCTTCGACGTCGGCATCCTGTGCAACAACGGCGTGCTGTTCTCCGAGTGCGCGATGAAGGCCACACAGTTCATCGACCTGTGCTGCAAGCGTGACATCCCGCTGCTGTTCATGGCCGACATCAACGGCTTCATGGTGGGCCGCGAGGCCGAGGAAGCCGGCATCGCCAAACACGGCGCGAAGATGATCACGGCGATGACCTGTGCCAACGTGCCCAAGTACACGCTGATCATCGGCGGCTCCTACGGCGCTGGCTATCTGGCGATGTGCGGTCGCGCGTTCAAGCCCAACGCACTGATCATGTGGCCCAACGGCCGCGCCGCGATCATGGGCCCGGACCAGGCGGCCACGACGCTGGCGATGGTCAAGGACGATCAGCACAAGCGCGACGGCACGAGCTGGAGCGACGAGCAGCGCGAAGCCTACAAGGCGCCAGTGCGCAAGACCTTCGAAGACTTCGCCAACGCCTACAACTTCGCCCGCAATACCTGGTGCGACATGGTGATCGAGCCGGCTGAGACGCGCGAGGTGATGGCGCTGCTGTTCGACCTGGCCGGCCGCGTACCTGCGGTGCCTTCGCGCTTCGGCGTGTTCCGAATGTGACCTGGGAATCAACGCCGTGTTCAAAAAAATTCTGATAGCGAATCGTGGCGAGATTGCGTGCCGCATTGCCCGCACCTGCCGGCGGCTGGGCGTGGCCGTTGCCGGTGTGCATTCCAGCGCCGACCGGGACGCCCTGCATGTGCGGCAGATCGGCGAATCGGTCGAGATCGGCGGCGCTCCGGCTTCCGAGAGCTACTTGCGCATCGATGCGGTGATCGCCGCTGCGAAGTCGGTCGGGGCCGAAGCCATTCACCCGGGATTCGGCTTCCTCGCCGAGAACGCCGCCTTCGCGCGTGCCGTGGAAGCCGCCGGTCTGGTGTTCATCGGCCCGACGGCCGACGTGATCGAGCGCCTGGGCGACAAGGCCGCGGCCAAGCGCGAGGCCAAGGCAGCCAAGGTGCCCATCGTGCCGGGCAGCGAAGCGCCGAGTGTGGACCCGGCAGAGATCGCTGCCAGCGTGCGCAAGGTCGGCCTGCCGGTGATGCTCAAGGCCGCGGCAGGAGGCGGCGGCAAGGGCATGCGCGGCATCACGAGCTTCGAGGGTTTGGAGCTGGAGATCGAATCGGCGATGCGCGAAGCGAAGAATTCGTTCGGCGACGCTGGGCTGATCGTCGAGAAGCTGATCCGCCACGGCCGCCACATCGAGATCCAGATCGCCGGCGATGGCCAGGGCCGCGTGATTCACTTGTTCGAGCGCGAGTGCACGCTGCAGCGGCGCCACCAGAAGGTGATCGAGGAGGCGCCCGCGGCCAATCTGAGCGCCACGATGCGCGACAGGATGGCCGCCGACGCGGTGCGACTGGGCGAACGGCTCAAGTACCGCGGCGTGGGCACGGTCGAATTCATCGTCGGAGCCGACGATTACCACTTCCTAGAGGTCAATCCGCGCCTGCAGGTCGAGCACCCGGTGACCGAGATGGTGACGGGGCTGGACATCGTCGAGATCATGCTGCGCATCGCCAGCGGCGAAGGCCTGCCGGTCCGGCAGGGCGACGTGCGCATCCGCGGCCATGCGGTCGAAGCGCGCATCTGCGCCGAAGACCCGGCGGCCGGCTTCCTGCCGTCCACCGGCAAGCTGTCGCAGGTTCGATTCCCCGGTGACGGTGTGCGAGTGGAGACCGGCATCGAGAGCGGCATGGAGGTCACGCCGTACTACGACCCGATGCTGGCCAAGCTCATCACGTACGCGCCCACGCGCGACGAAGCCCTCGACCGCCTGAAACTCGCGCTCGACGAGACCGCCGTGTTCGGCGTGACCACGAACCAGGCTTTCCTCAGACACCTGATCGACTTGCCCGAGACACGGGCCGCCACCTTCCATACACGCCTGATCGACGAGCAGATCGCCGGCTGGGCGCTGGGCGCCGCGCGCCACGACACGCAGACCCTCGCGGTGGCGGCCTGCCATTGGTTGCAGCGGCAGCGACAGGGCGCCGGCGCGGCGCGCAGCCCCTGGGCCAGCTGGCCGGGCAGCGGCTGGCAGATGAACGCGGGCGACGACGGCATGGGGCCGATCCCGACCCTGCATGTCGAAACGACCGACGGCGTCAGCGCCGAGATCCGCTTCGGGCCGCTGCGCGCCGACGGCAGCATGCAGGTCGGCGTGAACGACCAGAGGGTGAACGTGCAGCTGTCGCCGGCCGGCGAGAGCGGCGTGTTCCTCGCCATCACCGATGCGCGTCGCGAGACCCTGCGCCTGCATCAGGACTGCGACATGCTCTACCTGCACGACCGGCGTGGCGCCCACAGCCTGAAGGTCGTGCCCTACCTGTCTTACATCAGCACGGCGGCGCAGGCCAGCGGCGAACTGAAGGCGCCGATGATGGGCCTGATCCTGAAGGTCAAGGTGGCGCCTGGCGATCGTGTGGAGGCCGGCGCGGTGGTCGCGATCCTCGAATCGATGAAGATGGAAATGCGCATCGTCGCCGACTGCGCCGGCACGGTTGCATCGGTCAGCTGCCAGGCGGGGCAGACGGTGGAGCGCAACGCGGTGGTGGCGTCGATCACCCCGGATTGAAATGCCGGCGAAGGTCGAACCCACCGGCCCGCTCGCCGGACTGCGCATCCTCGACCTGACCGGGGTCGCGATGGGCCCCTACGCCACGCAAACCCTGGGCGACTTGGGGGCCGACGTGATCAAGATCGAGGCGCCGCAGGGCGACCTGACGCGCCACAACGCGCCGGGCCGCCACGCCGGCATGTCGTCGCTGTTCCTGCAGCTCAACCGCAGCAAGCGCAGCGTCGTGCTCGACTTGAAGGACGCGGCGGGTCGCGACGCGTTGCTGCAGATGGTGCGCGGCGCCGACGCGCTGGTGTGCAACGTGCGCCCGAAGGCGATGGCGCGGCTGGGCCTGGGCTACGAGGTGCTGGCGGGCGTCAACCCGAAGCTCGTCTATTGCGCCCTGGTCGGCTACGGCCAGGACGGTCCCTACGCCGAGCGTGCCGCGCTCGACGACCTGATCCAGGCCGGCTGCGGCATGGCCGCGCTGGCAGCGCAGGCAGGGCCGCCGGGCGGCGGGCCGCAGTACGCACCGGGTTGGATCGCCGACCAGGGCGTGGGCCTGGTGGCCACCTATGCGCTGTTGGCCGCGCTGCTGCACCGTGAACGCACGGGCGAGGGCCAGATGGTCGAGGTGCCGATGTTCGAGAGCATGGTGCAGTTCACGATGACGCCGCACCTGTACGGCGAGAGCTTCAGGCCAGCCATTGGCGGCACCGGCTACCCGCGCATCTATGCGCGGCGGCCGTTCAAGACGCTCGACGGCCACATCGGCGCCACGGCCTACACACCCGCACACTGGCACGCCTTCTTCGATCTCATCGGCCGGCCCGCGATGAAGGCCGACCGGCGGTTTGCCGACCAGGCCGGCGTGGCGAAGCACGTGGGCGAGCTGAACGATCTCTTCGCCGCCGAACTGGCGGGGCGCAGCAGCGCTGAATGGCTGCGCCTGTTCGACGCGGCCGGCATCCCGGCGATGGCGATGCACACCCCCGATTCGCTGCTGCACGACCCGCACCTCGACGCCGTGGGATTCTTCCAGGACGTCGAACATCCCAGCGAGGGGGCGATCCGGACCATGGCCGTGCCCACGCGCTGGTCGGCCTCGCCGCCGCTGCCGCAGCGCCAGGCGCCACGGCTGGGCGAGCACAGTGTCGCGCTGCTTCGCGAAGCCGGCTTGACCCCGGCGCAGATCGACGACCTGCTGGCGCGCGGCGTCACCGTCGACGGCGCCGCGCCGCCGGGCGCCGGCTGAATTACCGCCGGCCCGCCTGCACTGACCCTACTTGCGCTTTTGCTGTTCCATCAGTGCGCGCAGACGGGTCTTGTGATCGTCGGTCGAGAACAGGTGGTTCTGCACGTAGCTCTCATAACTCAGGCAGGCCTGCAGGTCGGTATCCTCGCCGCGGGCGACGGGCAGCTTGCTGGCCGCAATTGCTCGCCCGACACGACATCGACGAACAGCCCCGCCGCCCGGCCCGCCTCGGCGTCGACGCTGGCACCTGTGAGCAGCCAGTGCCTGGCACGCACACTGCCGACGATGCGCGGCAGCAGGTACGAGCAGCCCATGTCGCAGGCCGCGGCGCCCAGGCGGCCGAAGGCGAAGGAGTAGCGCGCGCGGTCCGAGGCCACGGCGATGTCGCAGGCCATGGCCAGCGCCGCGCCGCCGCCCACCGCGGCGCCGTTGACCGCCGCGATCACCGGCAGTTCGAGGTCGTCATCGAGTTGCTGCAGCACGCCCAACATCTGGTCGGGGAACGCCAGCCCGAGCGGGTTGCGCTCGTGCGGGCGGTTCAGGGTGACGATGGCGACGCCTTCGCGCTGCTCGACCAGGATGTCGGTCGGCGCGGTGCCGGCGGCGGGCGGGGTGTGGGTGGTCATCTAGGTGTCGCAAAGTCGGTGAGGGTGGTCGCAATTCACCGCCCGGCGCGCCCGAGCAGGCTGTCGCCGATGATGTTGCGCTGAATCTGGTTGGTGCCTTCGATGATCTGCAGCACCTTCGCGTCCCGGAAATAGCGGTTGATCGGCGTATCGGCCGAGATGCCGGCGGCGCCGAACAGCTGCACCGCGTCAGTCGCCACGCGCATCGCGGTGTCGCTGGCAAAGCACTTGGCCATCGCGGCGATCGGTGCAAGCTCGATCCCCGACGCGCCGCCGTCGACCACCGCAGCGGCACGGTAGACGAGCTGGCGCGCGGCCTCGGTCTGCATCGCCATGTCGGCCAGCATCCAGCGGATGCCCTGGTTCTCGCTGACCTTGCGGCCCCAGGTGACGCGGTTGGTGACGAACTCGATGCTGTGGTCGATGGCGCCCTGCGCCAGGCCGACACCGCGCGCACCGATCAGCGGGCGGCTCTTGTTGAAGGCCTCCATCACGTCCTTGAAGCCGCGCCCGTCCTCGCCCATGCGGTTGGCCTCGGGGACGAACACATCGTCGAGAAACAGCGGGCACGAAGGCACGCCGCGCGCACCCATCTTGTCTTCCTTGCGGCCGACGCTGAAGCCCTTGCTGCCGCGCTCGACGATGAAAAGGTTGATGGCGCGTGTGCCTTCGGCGTCGCCGGTCTTGGCGGCGACCAGGATGAAGTCGGCGATGTGCGAGTTGGTGCACCAGATCTTCGAACCGGTGATGCGGTAGCCGCCTTCGCAGCGCCGGGCGCGGGTGCGGATGCCGGCCACGTCGGAGCCGCTCTGCGGCTCGGTGGTGGAGAACGCGCCGCGCAACTCGCCGGCGGCCAGCGGGCCGAGCAGGCGCTGCTTCTGTTCGTCGTTGCCGGCGGCGAGGATGGCGCCGAAGGGCACCCACTGCACGATCAGCAGGTAAGCGGTGTTGTAGCAGACGCGCCCCAACTCCTCGACCGCCAGCGCGGCCGACAGCATGCTGCCAGTGCCGCCGTATTCCTTCGGGAACGGGATCGTGAACAGGCCGACCTCGCGCAGCAGATCGAACATGTCCTGCGGGTACTCGGCGCTGCGGTCGATGGCGGCGGCGCGCGCCACCACCTTGTCGCGCGCCAGTCGGCGCACCAGGGCCTGGATCTCGCGCTGCTCGTCGTTCAGCGCATAGGCTTGCATGAGTTGCGGGCCCCTTAGCCTGCTACCTTGTCGCGGCACTTGATCATGCGCATCGGCGTGTAGGTGATCGCGAGCGTGCCGTCGTGCTTGACGATCCGGTTGCGCGTGCGCACCAGGCCCCGTCCGGGCCGGCTCTTGCTCAGCCGGGCCTCGATCACCTCGCATTCCACATGCAAGGTGTCGCCGGCGAACACCGGGTTGTGCACCTTCAGGTCCATCTCGAGGAAGGCGAAGCCGGTGTGCTGCATCGTCGCGTGTACGAGCAGGCCCTCGGCGAAGGTATAGGCCAGCGCGCCGGGCGCGACGCGGCCCTTGATGTCGGATTCGGTGCGCAGGAATTCGAGGTCGGTGAACAGCACCTCGGTCATGCCGGTGCAAGTGCAGAAGTTGACGATGTCGGCCTCCGTCACAGTGCGGCCGATGGTGCGGAACTGCCGGCCCAGCGGCAGATCTTCGAAGTGCAGTCCGATGCCGAGAATTTCCATGGCGATGCTTTTGTTCGGGTTCAGCGCGCGACCAGGTTCATCAGGCCCGCTGTCAGGGAGGGGTAGCCGCAATCCACGGGCAGGATCGGCACGGTCTTGCCGTCGGCGCGCTTGCCCAGCGTGGGCTGAATGCGGGTCACGGGCCGGGCCCGCGCGGCGGCCAGCGCGCCGGCCACGTCGGCCGACTGCGCCAACAAGGCCAGGTTCACAAGCGTCGGGAAGATGATCGTGCGTCGACCCTGCTCGCAGTCCTCGAGCGCGTCGGCGGGGCGCACCCAGAATGAGTCGACCGCTTCCGATCCATCATGCTGGGCGACTTGACCGGGCGGCGCGGCGGCGATGAAGAAGTGGGTGTCGAAGCGCTTCGGTGCGATCTCGGGCGTGACCCAGTGGGCGAAGGGCAGCAGCGCCTCCAGCGCCAGTTCGAGCGCTTCGTCGCAGACCATGTCGACGAACGCCTCACCACCGGCCGCGACGCGTTCGCCCCAGCGCTGATGCAGTGCTGCGCGCTGCGCTCCGTCGAGCAGCGCGCCGTTCCTGCGGGCCAGAAGCAAGCCGCTTTCCTCGAAGGTTTCGCGCAGGGCCGCGACCCGCAGCGCCCGCTGCTGATCGTCGAGACCCGGCGGCGCGCTGCAGCGGATCGTGACCCGTGGCTCCCGGTCAGACGCCGCGATCTTGCCCCCCGGAAACACAGCCGCGCCGCTGGCGAAGTCGATTTCGTGGTGGCGCACCACCATCAAGGTCTCGAGCCCGTGCGGGCCGTCACGCACGAGCACGACGGTCGCCGCCACCGCGGCGACTGCGGGAAGGGGGGGCGCGCCTGGAACAGGGGGGCTCATCAGATGCGCATCTCTTGCGCGATGATCGTGCGCTGGATCTGCGAAGTGCCACCGCCAACCGTGGCCTGCATGCCTTCGCGGAAGTAACGTTCCATGTCACCTTCTGGAACCATGCCATGGCCGCCGAGGATTTGCATGCCCTGCCGCGAAACGTTCTGCAGCGTTTCCGAAGCAAACAGCTTGGCCATCGCCACTTCCTTGCGGCAAGGCAGGCCGCGCGCGGCCAGGTCGGCGGCGCGGTAGGTGATCAGCCTGGCCGCGTCGGTCTGGGTCTGCATGTCGGCGAGCATGTGACGGATCACCTGGAACTCGTAGATCGGCTTGCCGAACTGCACGCGCTGCTGCGCGTACGCCAGTGCATCGTCGACCGCGCCCTGGGCGTTGCCGACATAGCTCGCCGCCACCGCCACGCGCTCGAGCGACAGGTGTTCGCCCGCGATGATCTTCCAGCCTTCGCCCGGCGCGCCCAGCATGTTGGCGACCGGCACGCGCACGTTGTCCAGGAAGATTTCGGTCGTCACGACCGAGCGACGTGCCAGGGTCTGCAGCGGGCGGATCGTCATGCCGGCCAAGTCGTTCGGCACGATCAGGACCGACAGACCCTTGCGCTTGTCTTCGGTGCGTTCAGTGCGCACCAGCATCAGGATCACTGCATCGCGGTTGCCGGCACCACTGCACCAGAGCTTCTGCCCATTGAGCACGTAATCGTCGCCGTCGCGCGTGGCGAAGGTCTGCACGTTGGCAACGTCCGATCCGGCATTCGGCTCCGACATCGAGATCGGAAACCTGACCTCGCCGCGCATGAACGGCTTGAGGAAACGCTGCTTTTGATCTTCGCTGCCGTGCAGCGCCAGATTCATCGCGGTGAAGATGCCACCAGCGATCGCCACCGAGAAGTCCACGCCATAGGTCGAGAGCGACTCGCACAGCAGCGCGTAGGAGAACACGTCGCCGCCATCGCCGCCCTCGGCCTCCGGCACAAGCAGACTGTGAAAGCCGAGCTTGGCGGCCTTCTCGTAGGCCTCGAACGGGAACGCGCGGTCCATGTCGCACTTGCGGATGTACTCGCGGCCGACATCGCGGTCTATCCAACGACGTACGGATTCTTTCCAGGCCAGTTGTTCATCGGTGAGAAAGTTCATGCGGAGTGTTCTTCAGGCAATTGAAAACGGCTGCGGCGGGTCAGTGCCGCCGCGTACGCGGCGGCTGGCACGCCAACAGCCCGGCCAGCGGCGAGAGGTCGGGCAGTTCGTCGAGCCGCTCGATCAGATCAAGCACTTCGCCGCAGGATTGATCGTCGAGCAAAGACCGTGTGATGCTGCGGAATTTCGCCTCGAGCCGTTGCTGCTGCACCGCCAGGTCCGTTGCGGGAATGCCGCTGTCGTGGCGTTGCCGCAAGCGGGTCCCGGCAACGGTTTCGATTTCGACTTCGGCCTGGGTCAGGGCGCTGCACTCGCGCACCAGTTCGACATGCACGCGTTCGCGCAGCCCGCCCAGCGCCGCATCGTTGGTCGCGCTGTCGCTGTAGCTGGCCATGTCGGCGGTGTCGACGCCGGCAAGCACCATCGCGACCGTGTGCCGAAGGCTGAACTTGGCCTCCAGACCGCTGCGCGGCGCGGCGATGTTGCACACGCCGTCGCTGCTGGCCGGCGCGCGCACGATGATGCGCCGCACGTCGGACGAGGTCAGCCGGTGCTGCTCGCAGAGCTGGCGCGTCGCCTCGATCGCGGCGTGCGTGCCGTAGCATGCGGCGTGGTACTTGAACAGGTTGCTGCGCAGGTGCAGGCCGTTCGCCGGAAGCCGCAGCGCGGCGCGTGGGTCGAAGTCGGGTCCGTGGGTGGCTGCAAAGCCCTGCAGGGCCTCGATCGCGTCGCTGCGGCTGGTGAAGCCCCGCGCCGCGAGTTGAGCCGCCATGATGCCGTCGGCGCTGGCGCGGCCGGCGTGCAGCGGCTTGCACATCGTCCCGAACATAGCCTTCAGGCCTGCCGCCTCGGTGGCCGCGATGCCCAGCGCCGTGGCCGTGTCGTCGGCATCGAGTTGGAGCAGGCGCGCGCAGGCCGCCGCCGCGCCGAAGGTGCCAATGGTGCCGGTGGCATGGAAGCCGAGCGCGTAGTGGCCGGGCGAAACCGCCGCGCCAATGCGGCACAGGGTCTCGTAGCCGGCGACGAACGCGGTCATGAAGTCCGCACCGCTCGCTCCCCGGGCCTCGGCGAGCGCAAGCAAGGCCGGCACCAGCACCACCGTGGGGTGCCCGGTGAACGACATATTGACGTCGTCGTAGTCGAGCGCGTGGGAAGCCGCGCCGTTGACCAGCGCGGCTTGGCGGCAGCTGGTGGCGAAACCGTGGCCGACCACGGTGGCGTGCGAGAAGCCGCCTTGCTCGCGCGCTTCTTCGGCCAGCATGTGGGTCAGCGGCTCCTGGGCTCCGGCGAGCGTCACCGCGATCCAGTCAAGCAGACACTGGCGCACCAGCATGCGGGCGTCGGCGGGCAGGTTGTCGAAGGTCCAAGCGGCATTTTGGGCGGCCAGCGCGCTCGTCAGTTGCACGGTAAGTGGCTCGGGTCTCCGGGCGGCCATGCTCGCGCTGCGAATTGGTGTGGGGTGGATCGTCATTTCATCGTCCTTTCCATTGCGGCTTGCGTTTCTCGCGAAACGACCTCGGTCCTTCGAGCGCGTCTTCACTTAGGTAAACGGCATCGAACGCACGGTGCGACGCGCGCAGCGCAGCCGTGCGACCCATTTCGGTGGCCATGCGAACCATTTCCTTGGCGCCGCGCACGGTCAGCGGGGCGTTCACCGTGATGCGGGCGGCGAGTTCGCGCGCGCCCTGCAGCGCCTGGCCCTTGGGCATGACGCGGTTCACGTAGCCGAGTTCGTAGGCGCGCTGTGCCGTCAGCGGATCGCAGGTCATCGCCACTTCCATCAGGATGCGCTGCGGCAGCATGTGGATCACAGGCGAGGCCCAGGGCATGCCCCGACCGACCCGACCCTCGGTGATCGCGAACTTGGCCGTCTCGTCGGCGACGCACAGGTCGCACATCTGGGCGAGCAGCCACCCGCCGGCGTAGGCATAGCCTTGCACGGCGGCGATCACCGGCTTGGTGACCTCGATGTTGTCGCCCAGCACCGGCATGAAGTTCTTCGGCGGAATGCGCAACACCGTGTCGGCGGCCTCGACCAGGTCCATGCCGGCGCAGAAGGTGTCGCCGGCGCCGGTGAGGATGGCCACCTGTGCGGACTCATCGGCCTCGAAGCGCGGCCAGACCTCGAAGAAGGCCTGGCGCACGGCGCGATTCAGAGCGTTCTTGCGCTCCGGCCGGTTGATGGTGATGACGGCCACACCGTCGGTCACTTCGTAAAGCAGTTCGTTGCTCATGTTTTCCCAGTGATATTTCGAGGAGACGTTGCGCGCTCGGCGCGATGGCCGAGCGCCTGCGAGAGTTGCGCGGCCGTATCGATGGCGATGCTGGTCAGGCGTTCCGCCGCGACTCGTCCGCGCTCGATCGGCGCGGCCAGGATTACCGCGGCGCTGACCTGGCCGTTCGGATCGAAGATCGGCGCCGCGAAGCCCGCGACATCGGGTGTTACCTCGCCGAAGGTCGAGGCATACCCGGTGACGCGGATGCGGTCGAAAACCCGCGCCAGCTGTCGGCGATCCGTGACCGTCTTGTCGGTCAGCGCGCGCAGGTCAACGGTCTTGATGTAGTCACGGCGCCAGGCGTCGTCCTGGAACGCCAGCAGCACCCGGCCGGCCGAGGCGGCGTACAGCGGGCGCGTCGTCCCGACCGGCACGGTGTAGCGGACTGGCTTGTGGCTCTCGACGATTTGCGTGTAGGTCAGGCGGCCGGCGGCCCGATCGATGACAGCGAGCAGGACTGTCTCACCCGACTGGGCGCGCGCGTCGAGCAGGTAGGGCGTGGCCACGATGGCAAGAGAGCGCGCCGCCACGAGTGCCGCGCCGAGGACGAACGATTCCGGTCCCAGCCGGTACATGGGGTCGTGGCGCTGCAGGTAGCCCTCGGCCGCCAGACCACGCAGCAGGGAGTGCACGCTGGTCTTGGGTGCGCCGAGTTGGAGCGTGAGCTGCGCCAGGGTCAGGCCATCCGGCTCATCGGCGAGCAAGCGCAAAACGCGCAGCACGCGACCCAGTGCCATTGGTGCGGGGTCCACGCGCGACGCAACGGCGTCCGGCGGCAGTGATGCCAGCGAGGGCTGCACGATCAGTTGTCTCCTAAGTCGTTCATATATCGGAACGCGTGTTCCGCATTTGATATCAGCCTAGTGGGCGTTCTCGGGCGCGTCAAGCGAACGAACCCAGGGTACCGATCAATCAGTTACGAAATTTCGCACCCCAGCACTCTCAAGCCACGACGCACGACGCACGACGCACGACGCACGACGCACGACGCACGACGCACGACGCACGATCGCATCACGCGGTATGTGTGGGCTGCAATCCGGGGGCTTCGGTCTTCGATGCCGAAAGCAATTTGCGCAGGTCCGTGCTCGGATCGGCGAGCGCAGCGCGGTCCGGCAGCGCCACGCCCAGCAGTCGCTTGAGCGACGAGAATTCGCGCACGTTGTTCACGCAGGTTACGCCGACCGCGCGACCGCGGTGCAACTGAATCAGCGAAAACTTCGAGCCCGGCGCGGCCTCGCCGCGCACGATCTCTTCATCGCCGTGCGAAACGCCGGCCACCTGCATGCGCATCTCGTATTGGTCCGACCAATACCAAGGGATATCGGCGTAGGGTGTTGCCGTCGGGTCCAGCAGGGTGCGTGCGACTGCCAGCCCCTGATTCTGGGCGTTCGACCAGGTTTCGATGCGTTCGAAGCGGTCACTGACCGGGTTACGCTGGCGGGTCACATCACCGACCGCGTAGACGCCGGGACAGGTTGTGCGGCCGAGACGATCGACGAAGATGCCATCGTCGCAGGCAATGTCGGCAGCGCGCGCCAGTTCGTCGTTGGCGATGACGCCAATGCCCACGACCACCAGGTCGGCTTCCACCCGAACACCATCGTCGAGCACGATCGCGTGATGGTCGAACCCGATCACCTGACGACCCAGACGCAAGTCGACGCCTCGTTCGCGGTGCGACCGTGCGACGACGGCTGCAAGCGTTCCTGAGGCGCAACGGTTCATCACCCGATCAAGGGCTTCGATAACGGTGACCGTGGCACCGAGACCGCGTGCGGTGGCCGCGAGTTCGAGCCCGATTACCCCGCCGCCGATCACCACCAGCCGAGCACCGGGCGCGAGCCCAGCGCGAATGCGCTGCGCATCGTCCAGGGTGCGCAGCGTGATGACCGGCATCGGTGCATCTCGCAGCGTCGGCAGGCGGCGGGGCGTGGCGCCGGTGGCGAACACCAGGGAGTCGTAGCCGAGGCTGCGGCCATCGGCCAGCAGCACTTCGCGCCGCTGCGTGTCGATCTTGCACGCAGGTGTGCCGCGCAGCCAATCCACATCGCGCGCGCGGCTAAGATCTAGGCGGATCTTGTCGGCGACACCGTCGCGCTGGAACTCCTTTGACAGAGGCGGGCGATCGTAGGGCGGCTCGACCTCGTCGCTGACGACGACGATGCCGCCGCCGAATCCACCGGAACGCAATCCGCCGGCGAAGGACACGGCGGCCAGGCCGCCACCCAACACGACTACGGGGCCCTGCAGCACAGCCTCGCTCATTTGAGCAGGCCGGCCTTGCGGATCACTGTCAGCGCCCGGTGCACGTGCGCAGTCAACACAGCACCGGCGAGGTCGGCATTGCGAGACATCACGGCATCGAAGATCGCCCTGTGCTCGTCATGCACCTCGACCGGAGGCGGCCCCTTGATGGCCGAGACGCGGCGATAGCGTTCAGACTGCTGGTACAGCAATTTGCGAAATCTGAGCATCCAGCCCGACCGGCAGGCCGCCACCAACGCTTCGTGGAACTGACGGTTGCAGCGCTCCCAGTCGTCGAACGCTCCCTTGGGGTCGACACGCAGGCGTTGCTCTGCCAGCGACAGCTTGTGAAACGCGCTGACGACACTCGCCTCCCAGTCGTCTTTGCCGAACGCGATGCTTTCGCGTACCGCCTCGCATTCGAGCAGTACGCGCACGCGCGTCAGGTCTTCGAGGTCGGCGAGCGACATCGGCGCAACGCGAAAACCGCGTTGCCCTTGCGCCACGACCAAGGAATCGGACACAAGCAATGCCAGCGCCTCGCGCAGCGTCCCTGCGCTGACTTGGTAGGTCGCCTTCAAGTGCTCGACGCGCAGTTTCTGCCCGGCCTGATGGCTCCCGTCGATGATGTCCCGGCGCAGCTGGCGATACGCCGTTTCGATCAGCGTGCGCGGCTCATCAGCTGCTTCACGGACTTCCAGAACATCAGCGTCGGCGAGGGACATGGCGGGCAAGCCTGCTCAGGGTTGGGTGTGTGGAACCGAAATGGTCCCCTGATCCTATCAGACAAATCTCGATGAATTAACGGGTTTACGCTATAGAGGAGCATATTCACTATTTCACATAATCTCGATATTAATTCACCGCACCTGAAGTACCCGTGGCAGCGGAGGCGTTCGGCAGATAGTTCTGTTCATTGCGGTGACTCAACGGGCTGCCCGTGTTGTTTTTGATCGGATCGCGATGACCACAGCTCACTCTCCAGAGATCGGCAAAAGCATTGTCGCCGCAGGGTTGCGCACCAATTGCCACGATGTGGGTCAGGGCTTCCCGGTGCTGATGATCCACGGCTCCGGTCCCGGTGTCAGTGCCTATGCGAACTGGCGTCTGGTTATGCCCGAGCTTGCCAAGGACCGACGTGTCATTGCGCCGGACATGGCCGGGTTCGGCTTTACTGACCGGCCAGCCGGGGCCGCTTACACGATGGACGGCTGGGTCGCGCAGGCGATCGGTCTGATCGACGCGCTCGATCTAACGCAGGTCGATCTGGTGGGAAATTCATTCGGCGGGGCGTTGTCGCTCGCGCTCGCGATCCGTCATCCCGAGAGGGTCCGCCGCCTCGTGCTGATGGGCGCGGCCGGTGTGAACTTCGAGCTGACCTCAGCGCTCGACGCGGTCTGGGGCTACACGCCGTCGTTCGAGAACATGCGCAAGGTCATGGACTGGTTTGCCTACGATCGCAATCTGGTCAGCGACGAATTGGCACAGCTGCGCTACGAGGCGAGCAACCGACCCGGCTTCCAGGAGTCGTATGCTGCGATGTTTCCGGCACCGAGGCAGCGCTGGGTCGAGTCGCTGGCCAGCAGCGATGAAGACATCCGCAAGCTGCCGCACGAAACCCTGATCATCCATGGCCGCGAGGATCAGGTCCTGCCGCTGTCGAATTCGATCCGGTTGTCGCAGCTGATCCTGCGCTCGCAGCTGCACGTGTATGGACGCTGCGGGCACTGGACCCAGATCGAGCACGCGCAGCGCTTTGCCCAGCTCGTCGGCAATTTCCTGGCTGAGGCCGACGCTGCGTGAACGCGCGATGAACCCGACCAACTCTGCCTCGATAGCTGCGGTGACGCTCGCCGACGAATGCCAACACCTCGTCCGTCTCACGCAGACCGGGGAGTCGTATGGCTGCGCCGAATCGGAGACCCTGCTGCAGGGCATGTTGAGGATCGGTCGCAAGGGCATTCCAGTCGGCTGCGTGAATGGCGGTTGCGGAGTCTGCAAGGTCAGCGTGAGACCGGGCAGCGTGCGCAAGGTGGGCGCGATGAGCCGGGCTCACGTGTCGGTCGAGGAAGAGGCGCGCGGGGTCTGTCTGGCCTGTCAAGTGTCACCGCTCGAAGGCGTCGAGGTCGAGGTGATGGGCAAGATGAAGAAGGCACTCGGCTTTCAGTGGGGTGCCGGCGCTTCGTCCCGACGCGGCGCGGATGGCGAAACGAACCAATCCAAGGAGACTTAAATGACTGTGATGAGAATCGGGCATGTGAGCATCAAGGTGATGGACATGGCGACTGCCGTGAAGCACTACGAGAACGTGCTGGGCATGAAGACGACGATGGAAGACAAGCACGGCAACGTGTACCTGAAGTGCTGGGATGAGTGGGACAAGTACTCGGTGATCCTGACCCCAGCCGATCAGGCGGGTTTGAATCACATGGCCTACAAGGTCAAGAGTGACGGCGATCTGGATGCGCTGAAGGTCAAGATCGAGGCCGGCGGCATGAAGACCCAGGTGTTGCCCGAAGGCACGCTGCCGTCGACGGGCCGGATGCTGCAGTTCACGCTGCCCAGCGGCCATGAGATGCGGCTGTACGCGATGAAGGAATGCGTCGGCACCGAGGTTGGCTCGACCAACCCGGACCCCTGGCCCGACGGGCTGAAAGGGGCTGGCGCACACTGGCTCGACCACGTGCTGCTGATGTGCCCATTCGATCCGGGCCAGGGCATCAACAAGGTGGCCGAGAACACCAAGTTCTTCATCGACGTGCTCGGCTTCTTCCAGACCGAGCAGGTCACCGTCGGGCCGGGCGGCGCGTTCCAGCTGGCCTCGTTCGTTTCATGTTCGAGCAAGCCGCACGACATCGCCTTCGTCGGCGGCCCGACGGCCGGACTGCACCACATCTCGTTCTTCCTCGACTCGTGGCATGACATCCTCAAGGCCGGCGACGTGATGGCCAAGAACAAGGTCCGCATCGACGTCGCGCCGACGCGCCACGGCCTCACGCGTGGCGAGACGATCTACTTCTTCGACCCGAGCGGCAACCGCAACGAGACCTTTGCCGGACTCGGCTACCAGGCCCAGCCCGACCGGCCCGTGACCACTTGGACCGAGGACGAGGTGGGGCGCGGGATTTTCTACCACACCGGCGTGCTGCCGGGCTCGTTCACCGAGGTCTACACCTGAGCGCAGCTCGGCCCAGCCCCTTCGAAGCCTTTCACACAGCTTTCAAATCAATACCATGGACCAGCCCCTGATCGAAACCCTCGGCGACGAGTTGTACGCGGCATTGCGTGGCTGCAGCGTGGTCGAGCCGCTGACCAACCGGCATGCTGGGATCACCATCGACGATGCCTACCGCATCCAGCAGCGCATGCTGGCGCGCCGGCTCGAGGCGGGCGAGCGCGTGGTGGGCAAGAAGATCGGCGTGACCAGTGCTGCGGTGATGAACATGCTGGGCGTGTTCCAGCCCGACTTCGGCTACATGCTCGACGGCATGATCGTCGCGCAGGGCGAATCGATCGCGATGTCCACGCTGATCCAGCCCAAGGCCGAAGGCGAGATCGCGTTCATCCTCAAGCGCGACCTGATGGGCCCGGGGCTGAGCAACGCTGACGTGCTGGCCGCCACCGAGTGCGTGATGCCCTGCTTCGAGATCGTCGACTCGCGCATCCGCGACTGGAAGATCAAGATCCAGGACACGGTGGCCGATAACGCCTCCTGTGGCGTGTTCGTGCTCGGCGACAACGCCGTCGACCCCAGGCGCGTGGACCTGTCGACCTGCGGCATGGTGCTCGAGAAGAACGGCGAGATCATCGCCACCGGTGCCGGTGCCGCGGCACTCGGCTCGCCGGTCAACGCGGTGGCCTGGCTGGCCAACACGCTCGGGCGCCTGGGCATCCCGCTCAAGGCCGGTGAAGTCATCCTGTCCGGCGCGTTGGCCGCGATGTTCCCGGCCCGAGCCGGCGACAACTTCCGCGTCACGATCGGCGGCCTCGGCGGCTGCTCCGTGCGCTTCCACTGAAACCGCGAGAACCCCAGTCATGAAGAAGATCAAATGCGCCCTGATCGGGCCTGGCAACATCGGCACCGACCTGCTGGCCAAGCTGCAGCGCAGCGCGGTGCTCGAGCCGGTGTGGATGGTGGGCATCGACCCCGAGTCGGACGGTCTGAAGCGGGCGCGCGAGATGGGCATCAAGACGACGGCCGATGGCGTGGATGGCCTGTTGCCCCACGTCAAGGCCGATGGGGTGCAGATCGCCTTCGATGCCACCAGCGCCTACGTGCATGCCGAGAACTCGCGCAAGCTCAACGCGCTCGGCGTGATGATGATCGACCTCACGCCGGCCGCGATCGGCCCGTTCTGCGTGCCGCCGGTCAACCTGAAAGAGCACGTCGGCAAACGCGAGATGAACGTCAACATGGTCACCTGCGGCGGGCAGGCCACGATCCCGATGGTCGCCGCGGTGAGCCGCGTGCAGACGGTCGCCTACGGCGAGATCGTCGCCACCGTGTCGAGCCGCTCGGCCGGCCCCGGCACGCGCAAGAACATCGACGAGTTCACCCGCACCACGGCGGGCGCGATCGAGAAGGTGGGCGGTGCGACCAAGGGCAAGGCCATCATCATCATCAACCCGGCCGAGCCGCCGCTGATCATGCGCGACACGGTGCACTGCCTGACCGAGGCCGAGCCCGATCAGCCCAAGATCACCGCGTCGATCCACGCCATGATCAAGGAAGTGCAGAAGTACGTGCCCGGCTACAAGCTCGTCAACGGCCCGGTGTTCGACGGCAAGCGCGTCTCGATCTTCCTCGAGGTCGAAGGCCTGGGCGACTACCTGCCCAAGTACGCCGGCAACCTCGACATCATGACCGCCGCGGCCGCGCGCACCGCCGAGATGTTTGCCGAGGCGATGCTGGCCGGCAAGCTCACGCTCGAAGCCGTGCCCGCCTGAACCGCCCATCCAAGGAGAACACGACATGACGCTCAAGGGCAAGAAGATCACCGTGCACGACATGACGCTGCGTGACGGCATGCACCCCAAACGCCACCAGATGACGCTGGCGCAGATGAAAAGCATCGCCTGCGGGCTGGACGCCGCCGGCGTGCCGTTGATCGAAGTCACGCACGGCGACGGCCTGGGCGGCAGTTCGGTCAACTACGGCTTCCCGGCGCACACCGACGAGGACTACCTCGGCACGGTGATCCCGCTGATGAAGCAGGCCAAGGTCTCCGCGCTGCTGATCCCCGGCATCGGCACCGTCGACCACCTGCAGATGGCCAAGGAGATCGGCGTGCACACGATCCGCGTGGCCACCCACTGCACCGAGGCCGATGTCTCCGAGCAGCACATCAAGCGCGCACGCAAGCTCGAGATGGACACCGTCGGCTTCCTGATGATGGCGCACATGCACAGCCCCGAAGGCCTGGTCAAGCAGGCCTTGCTGATGGAAGGCTACGGTGCCAACTGCATCTACGTCACCGACTCGGCCGGCTACATGCTGCCCGACGACGTGAAGGCGCGTCTGGGTGCGGTGCGCGACGCCCTGAACCCCGAGACCGAACTCGGCTTCCACGGCCACCACAACATGGCGATGGGCATCGCCAACTCGCTGGCGGCGATCGAGGTCGGTGCGAACCGCATCGATGCGGCGGCCGCCGGGCTCGGCGCCGGCGCCGGCAACACGCCGATGGAAGTGTTCGTCGCGGTGTGCGCCCGCATGGGCATCGCCACCGGCGTCGACGTGTTCAAGATCCAGGACGTGGCCGAAGACCTGGTGGTGCCGATCATGGACCACGTCATCCGCATCGACCGCGACTCGCTGACGCTCGGTTATGCCGGCGTGTACTCCAGCTTCCTGCTGTTCGCCAAGCGCGCCGGCCAGAAGTACGGCATCCCGGCCCGCGACCTGCTGGTCGAACTCGGGCGGCGCGGCATGGTCGGTGGCCAGGAAGACATGATCGAAGACACCGCGATGACGATGGCGCGCGAGCGCGCCGGCGCCGCACGCCAGGCGGCCTGAGGGAGCGATCATGGCACTCGACCGCGACACCATCGCCGGGCTGGCCGAGCACCTCGAGCGCTGCCAGCTCGAGGCGCGCGACACGCCCAAGATCACCGACGAGCACCCCGGCATGGACTGGGAAGACGCCTACGCGATCCAGGATGCGATCCTGCAGCGCAAGCTCGGGCGCGGCGCGCGCGTGGTCGGCTACAAGGCCGGGCTCACGTCCTACGCCAAGATGAAGCAGATGGGCGTTACCGAGCCGGTGTTCGGCTTCCTCGTCGATGAGTTCACCGTGCCCGAGGGCGGCGCGGTCAAGGTCAGCGAGCTGATCCACCCCAAGGTCGAGCCCGAGATCTGCTTCGTCACGAAGACGGCGCTGAAGGGTCCGGGCTGCCACATCGGCATGGTGCTGGCGGCCTGCGACTTCGTGCTGCCCGGCATCGAGGTCATCGACAGCCGCTACCGCGACTTCAAGTTCGACGCCAAGAGCGTGATCGCCGACAACACCTCGGCCGTGCGCTTCGTGGTCGGCGGGCGCATCGCCAGCGCGCAGGATCTGGATCTGCGCACGCTGGGCCTCGTGCTCGAGAAGAACGGCGTGCCGGTGGCCTTCGGCGCCGGGGCGGCGGTGGTGGGCCACCCGGCTGCGGCCGTGGCCATGCTGGTCAACCACCTGGCCACGCGCGACCAGGAACTGCCGGCCGGCAGCCTGGTGCTGTCGGGCGGCATCACCGAGGCGGTGGCGGTGCAGGCGGGCGACAGCATCACGCTGAAGATGCAGCACCTGGGCAGCGTCGGCATCCGGTTCGTCTGAAGACAGGAGCTCCCCAATGCCGTTCGCCCAGATCTACATGCTCGAAGGCCGCACCGAGGAGCAAAAGCGCGCCGTGATCGAGAAGGTCACGCAGGCGCTGCACGAGGCCATCGGCGCGCCCAAGGAGAACGTGCGTGTGTGGATCCACGATGTGCCCAAGGAGAACTGGGGTATTGCCGGGCAGACCGCCAAGGACCTCGGGCGATGAAGCTGGTCTGTAGTGAGTCGCTCGCCATCCAACCTAACTAACGTTCGCTACATGAGGGCTTCAGGAATCATGACATCTCAAACCATCAACTTCGTGCGCAAACCGGTCGACATCGCTGCGTTGATCGAGGACGACCGGGTGCACGGCAGCCTGTACACCGACGAAGCCGTCTTCGAACTCGAGATGACGAAGATCTTCTACGAAGGCTGGGTCTTCGTCGGGCACGACTCCGAAGTGCCGCAGGTCGGCGAGTACGTCCGACGCACCATCGGCCGGGAAGAGGTGCTGATGGTGCGCCAGCGCGACGCCTCGGTGGCGGTACTGGTGAATCGTTGCGCGCACCGCGGCAACATGCTCTGTGTGGCCAAGCACGGCAAGGAAAAGTACTTCACCTGCGCGTACCACGGCTGGGTCTACGATCTGGCGGGCAACCTGAGGGACGTGCCGTACCCGGGTGGCTTCGCCAAGGAGAAGTCGGAGCTCGGCATGACGGCACTGCGCACCGAGCAGTACCGAGGCTTCGTGTTCGCCACCTTCAATGCGGCGACGCAGCCCCTGCTGGACCACCTCGGGCGCGCCAAGATCCTGATCGACCGCGCCTGCGACATGTCGCCGACCGGCCGCATCAAGCTCACGGCGGGCTGGACCAAGCAGCGCTTCGAGTCCAACTGGAAGATGCTGCCGGAGAACGATACCGACGGCTACCACGTCAACGACGTTCACAGTTCGTTTGCGCAGGTGATCAACTCGCAGTACGACTCCGCAGTCATTGCCGGCGAAGACTCGCTTCTGTCCGAAACTAAGGCGTGGGGCAATGGTCACACCGAGCTCTATTTCTCGCCGACCTACACCCAGAATCTGACGTGGCTCAATACCTCGGCCGACCGCTTCCCCGAATACCAGGCCATGATGAAGCAGGCGCATGGCGACGAGAAGGGCGGGCGCATTCTGCGCGATGGCCCGCCGCACGCGGCGATCTTCCCGAACCTGTTTCTCGGCGAGATGAACATCGTGTTCTTCGAGCCGATCAGCGCCCACGAGTGCGTGCACTGGCACACCCCGATGCTGCTTGATGGCGTACCCGACGAGGTGAACCAGCGGATCATCCGCAACTCCGAGGCGGCGATGGGCCCTTCGGCCTTCCTTCTTGCCGACGACAGTGTGATCTCCGAGCGCCAGCAGATGGCACTGCGCGATCGTGCCGGCTGGATGGACCTGTCGCGCGGCCTGAACCGCGAGCACATCGACGCGATGGGCGTGACCGTCGGTCACGTGTCCGACGAATGCACGAACCGCGGCTTGTGGCAGCACTACAAGAAGATCATGACGGCCCCGTCCTCGTCCGCTTGATCTCAGGTTGGCACCGCTCGACCCGGCTCGAACAAGGTCACCGTTCCGATTATTCGCCCGCTTGGTCCGGGCACCAGGAGATTCGATGACATCCACCACGGATTCCGTGCGCACCGTCAAGCCGGCCGCCATCGGTGCCGACGAGCACCGCGAGATCTGCGACTTCCTGTACATGGAAGCGCGCCTGGCCGACGAGTCGCGCTATCTCGAATGGGAAGCCCTCGTCGATGAGGACATGATGTACTGGGTGCCGCGCGGCGAGGGCGACTACGACATGAACAAGCATGTCTCGATCACCGCCGACAACCGCTCGCGGCTACGCACACGCATTGCTCAACTCGCCACCGGCAAGCGCCATTCGCAACTGCCGGTGTCGCGCCTGCGTCGCGTGGTGAGCAACATCGAAATCTCGCACCACGAGGCAGGCGGCTGGCGCGTGCTGTCGAACTTCGTGCTCTACGAACTGCGGCGCTCGTCGACCGGCAAGATCGAGGTCTGGCCCGGCCGTGTCGAGCACCATCTGCGCCGCAAGCCGGACGGCTCGCTCCTCATGTTCTTCAAGAAGGTGATGCTGATCCACGGCGACGAGGCCGTGCCGAGCCTGGCATTCATCATCTGATGCGTGCCATGGTCACCGCCGCAACTAAGAAGCCCCGGGCCCGAGCCGCGATCACCGGGCTGGGCTTCAGCGCGATGTCGCGCCAGCCGATTGGCACGATCCGCGAACTGGCGGCGACCGCGATTGCGGCGGCGGCGGCCGATGCCGGCCTTCGCCTGAAAGACATCGACGGCCTGCTGCTGAACAAGAGCCCGACCGCCGCCACCGACGAACTGCCGCTGCGCCTGCACAATGACCTCGGCATGCGCGACCTGGCGCTGCTCGCGGCGCTGGACTCCGAAGGTTCGACCGCCGTGCAGATGGTGCAGTACGCCGCGCTCGCCGTCGACGCGGGCCTGGCCAAGGCGGTGGTCTGCGTGTTCGCCGACACGCCGTTGAAGGGCAAGGGCGGCGGCGACACCTTCGCAATGGCGATGCCGCTGTCGGGTATCGAGAGCTGGGAGGCTGGCCAGGGCTTCTTCGGTGCCAGCGCCGGCTATGCGCTGGCGGCATGCCGCCACATGGCGCTGTTCGGTACCACGCACGAGCAGCTGGGTGCCTATGCGATCGCCTGTCGCCAGTGGGCGGCACTGAACCCGCAGGCCTTCCTGCGCAAGCCATTGACGATGGCCGACTACCTGGCTTCGCCGTTCGTCGTCGAGCCGTTCCGGGTGCTCGACTGCTGCTTCCCGGTGAATGGGGCGATCGCGCTGGTGGTGACCTCGGTCGAACGCGCCGCCGATGCACCCCGGCCCCCGACTTACATCCATGGTATGGGCCAAGGCCACCGTGGTCGCTCGGGTCTGCGCGGCGACGAGGCCGAGGTCGACACCGGTGCGACGCAGGCCGGCAAGACCGCGTATTGCAGTGCCGGCGTCAAGGCGAGCGACGTGACTCAGGCCCAGTTCTACGACGCCTTCTCGTATGTCGGGTTGCTGAGCCTCGAAGGTTACGGCCTGTGCCGGCGCGGGGCCGGCGGGGCCTTCGTCGCGCGCGGCCACACCGCGCCCGGCGGCAAGCTGCCGGTCAACACAGGCGGGGGCCATCTGTCGGGCTTCTACCTGCAGGGCGTGACGCCGTTGTCCGAAGCGGTGATCCAGGCACGCGGTGCCGGCGGCGAACGCCAGGTCGACAACGAGCTGATCCTGGTCAGCGGCAGCGGCGGTTGCCTGGACTACCACGCTTGCCTGCTGGTCAGCCCGAAAAAGCGCCTGAACTGATCTTCAAGGACCAAGGAATACGCGATGGATCAGGTTTTCATGCACCGTTACGACGAGGAGGTCCTGGCCGGGATCGCCGTCCACGAGTTGCGCATCGCGGTCGACCGCAGCAGCGGTGCCGCACTCGGCTTCCACGAGCGCGCCTGGTGCGCGCGCGAGGACCGCGCCGTGGCTTGGAAAGTTGCCAGCGGTCGCGCCGTGCTGCTGTCGTACTCGGTCACGCGACGCCCGTATTCGCCCGACTTTCCGGTGCCGCTCGTGCACGGCCTCGTCGAGCTTCAGGAGGGGCCGCAGCTGATCTGCCGGATTGTCGGCAGCACGCCCGAAACGGTCGTGGTTGGCATGGCGCTAAAGGCTGGCTACGACGACAAGGGGCTGCTGTTCCGCCGCGCGCGCGCGGCGGCCCGTTCCAAAAACACCTGAGCCAAGGAGATCAACACCGTGCTGCCCCGAGACTTGGTCAGGCGTTGCGGACGCAACTACCCTGACAACACCGCCTACCTGTGCGGCGAGCGCAGTGCCAACTGGCAACAGATGGATCAGCGCTCGGACCGTTTCGCCGTGGCCCTGCAGAAGCTCGGGCATCGCAGCGGCAACACCGTCGCGATCCTGACCTTCGAGACGATCGAGGTCTACGAGCACTTTTTCGCGTGCATGAAGATCGGCGCGCCGCGTGTCGGCCTGAACACCCAGTATCCCTGGCCCGAGATGGCCCACGTGCTGAAGGACAGCGACAGCAGGTACCTGCTGGTGCACGCGCGTTGCCAGCACCTGGTGGTCGAGCACCTGGCCGAGATCGCAGCGTTGGGCATCACGCTGATCGGCTACGGCGCCGGGCACGGCATGCCGCTCGACTATGAGCAGCTGCTGGCCGATGGGCATGGCGAGCCTTCGTGGCCCGTACTGCGCGGCGACGACCTGCTGCTGATCAGCTACACATCGGGCACCACCGGCGTGCCCAAGGGGGTGATGCTGACGCAGGAAGGCGGTGCCAACTGCGTCATGCATTCGCTGATCTCCTTCGGCTTCAGCCGCGACGACGTGTGGTACATGCCCGCGTCGTCGGCCTGGGTTGTGGTGATGATGGGCGTGTTCGGCATCGGCAACGCGATGTCGGTGGCGATTCCTGACGGCAGTTTTCAGATCCAGAGCTTCCTGCAGGAGGTTCAGCGCTTCAAGGTCACAGTCGGTCTGCTCGTGCCGACGATGCTGCAGCGCGCGATCGCAGAGGTTCAGGCCCATCCGGTGTACGACCTGTCGTCACTGCGCATGATGATGTACGGGTCGTCGCCGGCCACCCCGAAGCTGATCCGCGACGCCAAGGCCACCTTCAAGGTGGCGCTGATGCAGACCTACGCGATGACAGAGGCCACCGGCGGCTGGATCAGCTACCTCACGAACGCCGATCACGAGAAGGCGCTGCGCGACGAGCCTGGTCTGCTCAAGTCGGTCGGCAAGATCGGCGTGCACTACGACTGCTCGATTCGCGACGACCAGGGCCAGCCGCTGCCGGTTGGCGAAGCCGGCGAGATCTGGCTGCGCGGCAACACCCTGATGAAGGGTTACCGCAACATGCAGAAGGCCACCGCCGAGGCCCTCACCGACGGCTGGCTGCGCACCAACGACATCGGGCGGCTGGACGAGCGCGGCTACCTGTACCTGATGGACCGCCAGAAGTTCATGATCATCACCGGCGCGGTCAACGTCTTCCCGACCTCGGTCGAAGCGGTGCTGGTCGAGCATCCGGCGGTCGAGGAGGTCGCGGTCGTCGGTGTGCCGCACCCGGAGTGGGGCGAAGCCGTCGTCGCAGTCGTCGTGCGCCGGGCTACCCACGCCACGGCGACGGCCGCCGACATCGCCGGCTTCTGCAGTGGTCGCCTGAGCCGCCCCGAGACACCCAAGCACGTGGTGTTCGTGGCCGAACTTCCGAAGACCGCGAACGCGAAGGTGAAGAAGAATGAGCTGAAGAAATGGCTCAGTCGCGAGCCGGGGCTGGTGCCCTGGAGCACGACCGTCGAATGACGCCCAAGATCTCCTCCCGAACCAAGAGACAACCATGATGAAGTTCCTGAAGAAATTCAACCCCCTGGTCGCCACTGCGATGGCGGCTGCCGCCATCTTGACCACCCCACCTGCGCTGGCCCAAGGCAAGCCACCGCTGAAGATCGGCGCCTACCTGTCGGTCACGGGACCGGCGGCCTATCTCGGCTCGGGCGCGATGAAGACAGTGGAGATGTACATCGATTCGATCAACGCGGCCGGCGGCATCGATGGCCGCAAGCTCGAGCTGGTCCGCTACGACGACGAATCCGACCCAGCGCGCGCCAACACGCTGGTCAAGCGCTTGCTCGATAACGACAATGTGCAGGTGCTGATCGGCGGCTCGACCACAGGCACGACGATGTCGGCCGCGCCGCTGGTCGAGCGTGCCGGCGTGCCGATGCTGTCGCTGGCCGGTGGCACGGTGATCATCGATCCGGTCAAGAAGTTCGTCTTCAAGATGAACCAGACCGATGCGATGGCAATCACGCGGCTGTATGAGCACATGCTCAAGAACAAGATTACGACCATCGGCGTGGTCGCCGGCACCGATGCCTTCGGCCGGGCCTGCCTCGGGGCGGCGCAGAAGCTCGCGCCCGAAAAGGGTGTGAAGATCGTGCGCGAGGAATCCTTCAACGTGAAGGACACCGACATGACCGCGCAGCTCACCAACTTGCGCCAGGCGGCGGGTGTGCAGGCGATCCTGAACTGCGGCTTCGGCGAGCCAGCGGTGATCCTGACCAAGAACTACAGGCAACTCGGCATCACGCTGCCGCACTACGGCACGCACGCACTCGCGTCCGACGCCTTCGTCAAGCTGGCCGGCGCCGCGGCCGAAGACATGGTGATGACGAACGGGCCGATCCTAGTCTGGGATCAACTGCCCGCCAACGACCCGTTGCAGGGCGTGGTGCAGGCCTATGTAAAGGCCTACCAGGCCAAGTACGGCGAAGCGCCGTCGTACTTCGCGGGCAATGCACACGACGCGATGCTGGCGATCCGTGAGGCGGTGCAGCGGGCCGGCGGCGTCGAGCCGGGCAAGCTGCGCGATGCGATCGCGGTCAGCAACTTCAACGGCGTCACCGGCCCGTTTCGCATGACCGAGACCGACCATGTCGGCCTGACCGCCGCCTCGCTGCGCATCGTGCAGGTCAAGGGGGGGCGCTGGAAGCTGGTCGAGTAGGCGTTCGGTGGACGCTGCCTTCATCCAGTTCCTGTCCTCGGGCTTGACCGAGGGTGCCCGCTATGCACTGGCGGCGCTAGGCTTTACGCTGATCTTCAACGCTAGCGGAGCGCTCAACTTCTCCCAAGGCGAGTCGATCATGCTCGGCGGCATGACGACCGCGGTGCTACTGCAGGCGCAGCTGCCGCTCGGCGTGGCGATGCTGATCGCGCTGGCGGTGGTGCTCGCCGTGTCGCTGCTGCTGCAGGGTCTGTTCACCCACACGCTGCGGCGCTCCGGCGTGCTGCAGGTGATCATCCTGACCGTCGCATTCGGCATTTTGCTGCGCGGGCTGGCTCACGTGCTGTGGGGTACGCAAACGCATTCGATTCCGCCGTTCAGCGGCAGCGATCCGATCCGCATCGGCGGCGCCAGCATCCTGCCGCAGGCCGTCTGGGTGATCGGCGTCACGGCGGTCGTCCTCGCGGCGCTGGCCTGGTTCTTTCGCAGCAGCCGGATCGGGCGCGGCTTCGTTGCCGCGTCGCTAGATCCGGTCACCGCGCAGCTGATGGGCATCGACGTGAAGCGCGTGCTGCTGCTCGCGTTCGCGCTGTCTGGCGTGCTCGGCGCGGTCGGTGGCATCGTCACCGCGCCGATCACCTACACCTACTACGACGTCGGCGTGATGGTCGGCCTGAAGGCGATCATCGCCGCAATCATCGGCGGCATGGGCAGCCCGCTGGGCGCGGTGCTCGGCGGCTTCGCGATCGGCCTGGCCGAAGCGATGACCGCCGGCTACGTCTCGTCGGCCTACAAGGACGCGGTGCCGTTCGTGATGATCGTGCTGCTTTTTCTGGTCAAGCCGAACGGTCTGTTCGGCAAGCCTCGCGTGGAGCGTGTCTAGATGATTGGCAACCCGTCGACGACCACAGCGGCAGTCTTGCCGGCGGTGCCCCCGGTGGCGCGCCGCCCGTCGCGCCGCGCACTCGGGCTGGCGGCGGTGCTCGTGCTCGCCGCATCGATGCCGGTTCTGGTGTCGAACCCGTTCTACCTGGCCGTGGCCAATCTGGTGCTGATCAACTCCGCGGTCGCAGTGTCACTGACCTTGCTGATCGGCACCACCGGCCAGTTGAGTCTGGGGCACGCGGCGTTCTTCGCCTGCGGGGCTTACCTGTCGGCACATCTGTCGGTCGCGCGCGGTTGGCCGGTGCTGCTGGCGCTGCCGTGCGCCGTGCTGGGCAGCACGCTGCTGGCCTGGGCAGTGGGCCGTCTGTTCCTGAAACTCTCCGGTTACTACCTCGCCGTCGCCACGCTGGGCATCGGCCTGCTGCTGGGCATCGTGTTGCGCAACGAGCAGCAGTTCAGCGGCGGCCCGGACGGGATGTCGGTCGGTCCGCTCGAGATCGGCCGCCACGTGCTGCGCGGCGACGCCGCCTGGTACTGGTTGCTGCTCGCGGTGCTGGCGTTCGTGGTCGGCGGGGCGCTGAACCTGCTGCGCTCGCCGGCCGGGCGCGCGCTGCGTGCGCTGCACGACGCCGAGATCGCCGCCACGGCGATGGGGGTGGACGTGCGCAGCTACAAGGTGCGGATCTTCGTGCTGTCCGGCGCGATCGCAGGCCTGATGGGCGCGCTCTATGCTCATTACGCGGGCTTCATCACCCCGGCCTCGGCCTCGTTCGTGCATTCGGTTCAGTTCCTGATGATGGCTGTGATCGGCGGCATCGGCTCGATCGCCGGCGCGGTGCTGGGTGCGGCGATCGTGACCCTGCTGCCCAACCTGCTGGCAGGCGCGGCCGAGTACGAGACCCTGGTGGTCGGCGGTGTGCTGTTCGCCGCGGTGTTGTTCATGCCGCGCGGCATCGTGCCGACGCTGCGGGATCGCTGGCGTGCACGCCGCACCGGGGCGCGCTCGTGAGAAGCCCCCAACCGGCGCATTCGGCGGCGGCCGCCCGTGTTGCCGAGATCGTGCGCGTCGAAGCCGTGCACAAGGACTTCGGCGGGCCGAAGGTTCTCGAGGACGTCACGTTCGCGCTGACGCGCGACCATGTGCATTCGCTGATAGGGCCTAATGGTGCCGGAAAGACCACGCTGCTCAACATCGTCAGCTGCCTGTACCGGCCGAGCGCGGGCCGGGTGCTGATCGAAGGGCGCAACCTGGCGGCGCTGGCGCCGCACGAATTGGCGTCGCTGGGCGTGGCACGCACGTTCCAGAACCTGAAGATCTGCCGCAACATGACCGTGCTCGAAAACGTGCTGCTTGGCGCACACATCGGGCTGCAGGGCGGGCTGTGGGCCGGCATCTTTCGACCGCCTTCGCTGGTGCGGCGCGATCGTGAGCTCGGCGAGCGCGCGCACAGTCTGATCGCGATGGTCGGGCTGGACATCACGCCCGAGACAATGCCCGATGCCTTGTCGTATGGCGCGCTCAAGCGCCTCGAACTGGCTCGCGCGCTAATGAACGAGCCGACGCTGCTGCTGCTTGACGAACCGGCGGCCGGGCTGAACCCGCGCGAGAAGATCGAGATGGGGCGACTCATCGAGCGGCTGGCGGCGCAGCGCATCACGGTCGTGCTGATCGAGCACGACATGAAGCTGGTGATGGGCGTGTCCGACCACGTCGTGGTCCTGAACTACGGCCGCTGCATCGCCGAAGGCACACCGCAGGAGGTGGCGCGTGATCCGGACGTGATCGCCGCCTACCTCGGCACCCGCCACTGAGAACGAACCGATGCCTGCCGACACCACCTCGTCCGCCAAACAGCCGTTGTTGCGTGTGCACGCCGTCGACAGCTGGTACGGCCACATCCAGTGCCTGCACGACGTGAGCCTGGAGGTGCTTCCCGGCCAGCTGGTGGCGCTGGTGGGCAGCAACGGCGCAGGCAAGACCACGCTGCTGAAGACCATCTCCGGCCTGCAACCCACGCGCCACGGCAGCGTCGAGTTCGACGGCCGGGCGATGGGTGATGTGCCGGCGTACCGGCGTGTCGGCCTCGGGATCGCGCACTGCCCGGAAGGGCGCTGCGTGTTCGGCGACCTGTCGGTAGACGAGAACCTGCGCCTGGGCGGGCAGACCCGATTGGCCGCGGACGTGGAGCGTGGTCTGCAGCGCATGTACACGATGTTCCCGGTGCTCGCCGACAAGCGCGCACAGATGTCGGGCCTGTTGTCCGGTGGCCAGCAGCAGATGCTGGCGATCGGCCGTGCGCTGATGAGCCAGCCGCGCCTGCTGCTGCTCGACGAACCGTCGATGGGGCTGGCGCCGCTGATCGTCGAGGAGGTGTTCTCTATCATCGCCGGGCTGCGTCGCGAAGGCATGACGATCCTGCTGGTCGAACAGAACGCACACGAGGCGCTGCCGCTGGCCGACCATGCCTACGTGCTCGAGAGCGGGCGTGTCGTGCACAGCGGTGCCGCCGCCGATCTGATGAACGACCCGATGGTGCGCGAGGCCTACCTGGGGCTCGGCGTCGAACCCATGGAGACAGAGTCATGAGTCTATGGCTGGACCTGCTGGGCGCCAGTGTGCGCTACGTCGAGACGCCAAGTTTCGGCAACATCCGCATCGTCGAGGCCGGCATGGGCCGACCTGAGGCGCTTTTCCTGATGCACGGCATCGGCGGCCACCTGGAGGCCTATGCGAAGAACGTCATGGCCTTGTCGGCTGACTTTCACGTCGTCGCCTTCGATTTCGTCGGACACGGCCTGTCGGACAAGCCGCTCGACATCGACTACCTGCCCGCCACTTACGCGCGACAACTCGGCGAACTCATGGATGCCTTGGGGATCTTGCGCGCGCACATCTCGGGCGAGTCCTTGGGTGGCTGGGTCGCCGGCACGTTCGCGGTGATGTGTCCGTTTCGCGTCAAGCGCCTGATTCTCAACACGACCGGCGGCATCCCGATCGTCAGCGGGAAGGGCCGGCGCGATCTGCAAAATCTCGAAGAGCTCAGCCGGCGGAACGTCGGGCAGGTGCCGTCGATCGAGACGGTGCGAAGGCGCATGCAGTGGCTGATGCACGAGTCCAACTGGCCCTTGCTCGACGACGAACTCGTCGGCGCGCGGCTGGCGATCTACCTGCGGCCCGACTTCCAGCAGGCCGCACCGAAGGTGCTCGCGCTGCTGAAGTCGGCTGATTCCGGCGCGAGTGCGCCAGTGATGATCGAACTCGGCAAGCTGGCCTGCGACACGCTGTTCCTCTGGACGCGGTTCAATCCGATTCACGACCTCGAGGCCGCAACCGCGGCCCGCGCGCAGGTGCCCGGTAGCCAACTCTATGTGATGCGCGCCGATGCGGCGCACTGGCCGCAGTACGAGGCCCCCACCGAGTTCAACACGGTCGTTCAACAGTTCCTGCAGACCGGCAAGGTCTGATCGTCATTTGCTCTGCCAAGCCCGGAGGTATCGACATGCCCACGCCTGCCCATGACAATGTTCGCACCCAGCCGTTGGTCTGGTCGGACCGGATCAGCCAGGTTCCGAAGGAGGTGTTCGTCAGCGAGCCGCTGTTCGAACAGGAACTCAAGACGATCTACTACGGTGACTGCTGGCACCCGGTGGCCCACGCCGGCGAACTGCCCGAAATCGGCGACTTCAAGACCTTCGACCTCGGCCGCATGCCCTTGCTGATCGCGCGCGACAAGGACCGCGAGCTGCGCGTGTTCCTGAACAGCTGCACCCACCGCGGCACGCAGGTGGAAACCGCGACCTGCGGTAACCGGCCGGAGTTCGAGTGTCCCTACCACCGCTGGCTGTTCGCACTCGAGGGCGACTTGGTCGGCTGCCCGGGCTCGAAGGAATTCGCGCCCGATTTCGACAAGAAGAATTTCGGCCTCAAGCGACTGCGCACCGCTGAGTACCTGGGCCTGCTGTTCGTCACCCTCGGCAAGGCCACGCCGCCGCTGGACGAATGGCTGGGCGAGAGCATGCGCTCGACGCTGAGTGTGGTGCTCGCGGGCGACGGGCGCCTGAAGTTGCTCGGCTACCAGAAGGTGCGTTACGCGGTCAACTGGAAGGCCTACAACGACAACGACGGCTTCCATGCGCCGCTGCTGCACACCGGCTTTCGGCTGCTGAACTGGCAGGGCGGACAGGGTGCGCAGTACATGACGCCCAACGGACACATCGCGATTGAGGCGCAGCTCAAGCCGATCCAGAGCAGCGGCTTCCTGAAAGACCCGTCGCTGATCGAGTTCAAAGGCCAGAACCCGGAGAAGGGGTCGTGCGTGGTCGAGCTGTTCCCCGTGAGCGTGCTGGTCAAGCACCTGGACGTGATCAACCTGCGCTTCGCGATCGCGCGCAGCCACGAGGTGACCGAGGTGCACTATGCCTATTTTTCGCATGCCGACGATGACGAGGCGATGGTGCGCCACCGCTTGCGCCAGTCGTCGAATCTGCTCGGGCCCTGCGGCATGGTCAGCATGGAAGACGCGGCGATCTTCCAGCGCATTCACGTCGGCAGCTTCACGCCGGGGTACGCGGAGTTCCAGAAAGGCGTCACCGGCGGCAAGGAGCCGTCGTTCGACGTCAAGCAGAACGACGAGACCGGCCAGCTGCCGAAGTGGGAGTACTACCGCAAGCTGATGGGCTTCAAGCGGGAGGCCGAAGCATGAATGCCGACACCCTGAACGCCATCGACGCCGTGCAGACGCGCCACATCGCGGCGCTCGACGCGCAGGACATGGCCGCCTGGCTCGCGACCTTCTCAACCGACCCGGAGGCGTCGTACATCTGCATCTCGGCCGAGAACGAGCAGCGCGGACTGTCGATTGCGCTGATGCTCGACGACAGCCGTGCGCGGCTCGAAGACCGCGTGTCCATAGTCACCAAGGTCTGGGCCGGGACCTACCAGGCCTACCGCACACGCCACTTCTTCCAGCGGCTGGCGTGCTTCGAAGCAGCCCCGGGCCGCTTCGAGGTGATGTCGAACTTCTCGATCGCGATGACGCCAGAGGGGGGTGTCTCGACCCTGCTGACCACCGGCGTCTACCGTGACTTGATCGAGGTGACGCCGACCGGGGCGCTGCTCCGGCAGCGGCGTGCTGTTTACGACGCCGACGCGTTGCCGCGCTACGTCGTGTTTCCGTTCTGAATTCCCGACGCAACCAAAGGAGCTTCATTCATGACTACGGATACCAAGGTTGTCGAAAAACTGATTCCGTCAGGCAAGCTGGCGTCGCACACGCTGGTTGCTGGAGACCCTGCCGCGCCGGCGGTGATCCTGCTTCACGGCGCCGGGCCGGGCGCACATGCCGGCTCGAACTGGCTGAACGTCATGCCGGATCTGGCCAAGGAGTTCTACGTAGTTGCCCCCGACCTGGTCGGGTTCGGCAAGACCGAGCTGCCTGATCCCTTGCCGACCCACATCATGGGCTGGATCGGCACGCGCGTGGAGCAGATCCTCGGGCTGATGGACCAGCTCGGCATCCGCTCGGCGAACATCGTCGGCAACTCGATGGGCGGGGCGCTGACACTGCAGCTGCTGTCCGAGGCGCCCGCGCGCTTCGTCAAGGTCGTGCTGATGGGCTCGATCGGCGCGCCTGCGCCGCGCACGCCCGAGCTGATCCGCCTGCTGTCGTTCTACGGCGATCCGCGGCCGTCCCGCTACCGCGAGCTGATGCACAGCTTCGCTTACAGCGCCGAAAAGTTTCAAGGCATGGACGAGATCATCGCCCACCGCTACAAGCTGGCGATGGCTCCGGAGGAGCGCGCGGTCCAGGAGAAGATGTTCGCTTCGATGATGGTGGGCATCGAGAGCCTGGTGATGCCGCCGAACCTGCTGGGCAGGATGCCGCACGAGGTGTTGATATTCCATGGCCGCCAAGACCGGGTGGTGCCGCTCGATACCAGCCTGTACCTGATCCAGCACCTGAAGAATGCGGAGCTGATGGTGCTCGACAAGTGCGGCCACTGGGCGCAGCTCGAGCGCTGGGACGTGATGGGGCCGATGATGAAGAAGCACTTCGGTGCGAAGGGCTGAGCGGCGTGCCAGCTTCATGGGGCGGGGCTTGTTTGAGGCCTGATTCTGGGTTTTGCCCGTGAGCTGCACGCCGCGGAGCGTGATCGCGCGCCAATCAAACAGTTCTCGAAGCGCTGGCCGGAGATAACTGTCGAAGGCCCTTCCGGAAGGCCGGTCCGCATTGACGCGGTCGATCGTCGCTGGGTCGGGTGCGTGTTGTCGCGCAACGCCGTGATCGAAGAAACCAGGCTGGCTTTCGGCGTACGCAACCATCAGGCGAATGGCGTGATGTGGCTCGCGAACCGGTTGGCGCAAGTGGAGCGAGCGTCTTGAGGCGGGGAAGGTCGTGCTGCTCGGGTATTCGTTTACCCGGCCAGTCGTTGCCTCGGCGCGGCAACGTGCTTCATGCGGACTACGGGCCGCTGGTGTCGATCGGGCTGCGTTTCGTCTAGCCTGGGCTAGCTCGGCCGCGCGTCGCTGCAACGGGTGCGACCTGAACCCGGCTCAGCGCGACGCGGCCGCCTCGTAGATGAGGCGCTTGCAATCGAAGGAGAACGGGTGCCAGAAGCCCATCGCGCGCTGCGTCATCATCACGCCGGCAAGATTGGTCCGCGGCGAGATCCACCAGTGAGTGCCGGCGATGCGGCCCCATTGCAGTTCACCGATCGATGCGGCGGGGTCGAGGGTCGACGGCTGCAAGGTCACCGCGCCCGCCAAGCTGTAGCCCTTGCCTGGAATCGGGCCCAGCGCGAACGACTTCATGCGCACCCCTTCGGCGAGTTGATTCGGCATCATCGCCTCGATCGATTCGCGCTTCAGCAGCGCCCGGCCGCCCGGAATCAGGCTGCGCAGCAGGGCCACCATGTCCGGCGGGATGGAGACCAGACCACCCCCCGCCGGAGAGGCGGGCCACGGATCGCAGGTAAGCGCCGGGGTAGGGCGCATCGTCCGCGCGCGTCAGTCCAGGCTTCATCGGCTCGGCTAGGTCGGTCCCGACGTAGTAAGCGGCGAGCCGATGGCGCAGTGCCTCAGGCACGACGAAGCCGGTATCGACCATGCCCAGCGGCCCCAGAATGCATTGGTTGATGAAGGCGTCGAAGGCCTGGCCGCTGAGGATTTCGACGAGGCGCGACAGCACGTCGGTGGCGACCGAGTATTCCCACGACGTGCCCGGGTGAAACACCAGCGGCAGCCCGGCCAGCTGCTCGATCATGTCGGCCAGCGGGGTCGCGGGATTGAGCACCTTGCGTTCGTTGTAGCCGTTGAAGATCGTGGTGCCAGGGTCGAGCACGCCGTAGCTCAGCCCGAAACTGTGGCTCATCAGCTGCCGAATCGTGATCGGGCTGCGCGCCGGCTCGATGTCGTCGAGCGAGGTGGCGCCGGGGCGCAGCACTTGGCGGTTTGCCAACTGCGGAATGAATCGCTCGATTGGGTCGTCGAGGTCGAATCGGCCTTCGTCGAACAATATGAGGGCGGCGCAGGACGTGACCAGCTTGGTGTTCGAGTGAACGCGGAACAGGGTGCCCGGACCCAGCTCCACGCCCCGCTCCTTGTCCGCCCATCCAGCGCAGTGCTCATCGATCAGTTCTTGCCCCGAAAGCACCGCGCTGGAGACTCCAGCGAGGACGTTCGCGTCGACATAGCGGCGCATCGCAGCGTGGAGGGGGTGGAAGTCATGGGGCGTCGAATTCATGGCGTTCGTCTTGGCAGTAGGCGCGCATCCCACCGGGTGTGGCTTTCGACTTTGCTTGGCGACTCCTAATAATCTCGATATTTCATCGGGTTAACGATAATAGGAGATAGTTGTTAGATTGGTGACACTACTTCCGCAGCAAGGAGCCTCTAAAACGAGGCACAGACAATAAAAACAGGCTGCTCTGTTTGTTTTATTGAACGCTCTGCCATCCACAAATTGGCGCTGTCGCCACAAGGAGACAAGATGACCCCTTTCAACCGCGCCGCCATGGCCGCCCTGCTGGCAATCGTTTGCACCATCCCGCTGCCCGCAGCTGCTCAGGGCAAGGACATCAAGGTTGGCTTGCTGCTGCCGTTCTCCCAAGTCTTCGCGGTCTACGGCGAGGCAGTCAAGGAAGGCTTCGACCTGGCGATCGAGGAGGCTGGTGGCCAAGCGGCCGGACGGAAAATCGTCGTTCTGAAGGAAGACAACAAGGAAGATCCCAAGGTCACGCTGCAGCTGGTGCGCCGCTACACCAAGGACGACAACGTCGATTTCATGGTGGGCCCGATCGCGTCCCATGTGGTCGCCGCGATCCGCGATGAGGTCGACCGCTCCAAGACCTTTCTGCTGGTGGCCAACGCCGGCAACAACGAGGTGACCGGCAAGAGCTGCAGCCCGTACATCGTGCGTACCTCGTTCTCGAACTGGCAAGTGAATCATTCGATGGGTCTCTACGCGGCGGAGAACCTCGGCAAATCGGCGCTCACCGTGGCTTCCAACTATGACTCCGGGCGGGAGCAGGCCGGGGCGTTTCGCGAAGGCTTTATGCAGAAGGGCGGCAAGGCGCCGCTTGAAGAGTGGCCAGCGCTGGGCACGGCGGACTTCACGCCGATCATCACCAACATCCGCGCCAAACAGGGCGAGATCGACATGGTCTGGGGATTCTTGGCGGGCAGTGGGGCACCCCGCTTCGTCACGCAGGTCACGCAAGCCGGCGTGCGCGGCCCGAAGCTGAAGATGTTGGTGCCGATCTACGGTGCCGACGAACTGTTCTTCCCGGCGATGGGCGATGCCGCTGTTGGCGTGATGGTCAGCGGCCACTACATGGCCAGCCTCGACACTCCGCGCAACCTCGCGTTCCAGGCACGCTTCCAGAAAAAGTACGGCAAGGTCGCTCACGTGATGCACGTGCAAGGTTACGACACCGCCAAACTGATGCTCGCAACCATCGAGGCGCTGAAGGGTGACCTGAGCGACAAGGCAAAGGTCCGCAAGACGCTGACGACCCTCCAGGTCGACAGCCCGCGTGGCTATTTCCGGATCGACCCGCGCACCGGCAACGTGGTGCAGAACATTTACATCGGCGAGGTTATCAAGCGCGCCGACGGGACGCTCGGCCACAAGATCCTGAAGACCTACGAGCAAGTCGCCGACAAGGGTGAGGGCTGCGCGCTCTGACCTCAGGGTTCGTGTCGCAATTCGAACCTTTGCCGGGCACACCATGCAGATCATCGTTGAACAGGTCCTGAATGCCCTGCAAATGGGGGTGTTGCTGTTCCTGATCGCCTCCGGGCTGTCGCTCGTCTTCGGGCTGATGCACGTTGTCAACCTGGCGCACGGCGCTCTGTATATGGTCGGCGCTTACTTCGGCATCACGATTGCGCGCAGCTTGGGCAACTTCTACCTCGCGGTGCTGCTCGCGCCGCTGCTGACCGCGATGCTTGGCGTGTGGCTCGAGCGCACCCTGCTGGCGCGCACGTATGGGCGCGGCATGTACCCGCAGGTGCTGCTGACGCTCGGGCTGGTGTTCGCATTCGACGAACTGGTGCGCATCATCTGGGGCGCGCCGATTCAAACCCTGACGCTGCCACCTGGACTCGAAGGCACCATCGCGCTGGCCGGTGCGTCGGTGCCCGCCTACCGGGTACTGGTCGTAGTCGTCGGTGCAGTGGTCATCGCCGCGCTGCTGTTGTGCTTCGGCCGAACGCGCCTGGGGGCGATGGTGCGCGCCGGTGTCGACGACCGCGAAATGGCCGCGGCGTTGGGCATCGATGTCTCGCGACTGTTCAGCGGCGTGTTCGCGGTGGGCTCGGCGCTGGCCGGCTTGGCGGGCGTGCTCTCGGTGCCGATCTTCAATGCCTTTCCCGGCATGGGCAGCGAGATCCTGATTTCCGCATTGGTGGTGGTCGTGGTCGGCGGCATGGGTTCGCTGGCGGGCGCTTTGATCGCGAGCTTGCTGATCGGAGCAGCCACCGTTGTGGGCCAGATTTACGCGGCCGAATTCTCGACCGCGGTGATCTACCTTGTGCTCGTCGCGGTGCTGCTGGTGCGGCCGCAGGGGCTGATGGGAATCGCGCGATGAACAATATCCGACATTGGCCGACACTGGCTGTGCTGGCAGCGGCGCTTGCCCTGCCTCACTACACCCGCGGCACGCAGACCGAGTTTGCGATCGAGGTGATGATTACCGGCATGTTCGCCCTCAGCCTGAACATCCTGATTGGGCGGCTCGGGCTCATCAGCTTCGGCCACGGCCTTTTTCTTGGCGTTGGCGCCTACCTGGCCGGGTTCATGCTGCGGCACCTGTCCGAGAATCTGTTTCTGCTGCTGGCCGCCGCGCTGGTCGTCGGCATCGTGGTGTCGGCTCTGGTCGGAGCGATGGTGCTGCGGCTCGGCGGCGTGGGCTTCGTGATGATCACGATCGCGTTCTGCCAGCTGTTCTATGTGTTGGTGCTGTCGACGCAGACCTGGTCGGGCGGAATCAACGGCATCCCGTCGATTCCGCGCCCGAAGCTGTGGAGCGGCACCGATCTGCCGGCCTGGATGTCTCTGGACAGCGAGTTCACGTTCTACTACGTCACGCTGGTCGCGCTGGCGCTGCTGGTGTACGGCCTGAAGCGGCTGGATGCCTCGCCGCTGGGTTCGGTCTTTTCCGGTATCCGCCAGAACGCAGCGCGCATGCGCGCGCTCGGCTACCCGGTGCGTCGCTTCCAGCTGATCGGCTTTGTGATGGCCGGCTCACTGGCTGCGGTGGCAGGCGCCTTGCAGGCCAGCCTGTTCAATCTGGTAGATCCCTCGCTGCTGTTCTGGACTACTTCGGGTGAAGTCATCCTGATGGTGATCCTGGGCGGCGTAGGCACCCTGTACGGGCCGTTGGTCGGGGCGGCACTGTTCCTCGTGTTATTCCACTACCTCGGCACGCTCACCGACCATTGGCGGCTCGTGCTCGGCATCGTCTTCGTGGTAGTCGTGCTGTACGCCCCGAACGGCCTGGTGCCGCTGGTCATGAATGCGCTGGGGCGTTGGCGCGGCACGAAGCCGAGCACCTGCGGTGCGGCCGCGGCACTGCCGGAGGAGGCGGCATGACGGCTGTTGCCTTGCTCGAGACCCGCGGGCTGACGCTGGCCTACGGGCGCTTTCGGGCCCTGAACGGCGTCGACCTGAAACTGAGGCCGGGCAAGCGCTACGGTGTGCTCGGCCCGAACGGCGCCGGCAAGACGACGCTGCTGAACCTGCTGACCGGAACCCTGCGCGCGACCTCGGGTTCGATCCACTTTGACGGCGTCGACATCACGGCGCTGCCCGCCGAGCGGCGCAGCCACCTCGGCATCGGCCGCAGCTTCCAGAAGACCAGCATCTTTCCCGAGTTCACGGTGACGGACAACGTGCGCATGGCGGTGCAGTCGCGCGAGCCGGCGCGGGCCTTCGATTTCTGGTCGCCGCGTGCGCGCGACCACCACTTCGACGAACGCGCCGCCGCCTGCATCGACAAGGTCGGGCTCTTGGGCAAGGCGCAGGTGCCGGCCACCGACCTGTCCTACGGTGAACTGCGTCAACTCGAGATCGCGTTGGCGCTGGCGACCGAGCCGCGCCTGCTGCTGCTCGACGAACCCACCGCCGGCATGAGCGAGGAAGAAACGCACGCCGTCGTCGACATGCTGCGTGCCAGCTTGCCGGCATCGCTGACCCTGGTGATCATCGAGCACGACCTGAAAGTAATCGAGGGGCTGACCGATCACGTGTTCGTGTTCGAGCAGGGCGCCTTGTTCGAGCAGGGCACACCGGCCGAGATCCGCAGAAGCGAGCGGGTGCAGAAGATCTATTTCAAGGGGCGCGCGCTTGCTTGAGCTGAAAGAAATCCGCGCCGCCTACGGGGCCACGCCGGTGCTGCACGGCATCTGCCTGCGTGCCGACGCATCGAGCTTCCTCGGGCTGGTGGGCCGCAACGGCGTCGGCAAGACGACGACGCTGCGCAGCATCGTCGGGCTGATGCCGCTGACCGCCGGTGACGTCGTCTTCGACGGCGCGTCGCTCGTCGGTCGCGCGACCCACGACATCGCGCGCCTGGGCGTGGCCTACGTGCCCGAGAACCGCGGCGTGTTCCCGTCGTTGACGGTCATGGAAAGCCTCACGCTGGGCGCCCGACTGCGGCCCGCCGGTGCCGCCGGCTGGACCTTGGAGCGCGTGCTCGAAATTTTCCCCCGCCTGGGCGAACGCCGGCGCAATCGCGGCGACGCGCTGTCTGGCGGTGAGCAGCAGATGCTGGCGATCGGCCGGGCCTTGCTGACCAACCCGCGGCTGCTGATCCTCGACGAACCGACCGAAGGCCTGGCGCCGCTGATCGTCGAGGAGATCCAGTCGGTGCTGCGCTCGCTGCGCGGCAGCGGCATGGCGCTGATTGTCGTCGACCAGAACCTGGACACCGTGTTCAACATCGCCGATGAAGTCGCGGTGATGTCGCGCGGCGCCGTCGTGGCACACGGGCCGAGCGCCACCGTGCGTGCCGACCACGCGATGCTGAACCACTACCTCGGGGTGTGACCCACCTGCCTCGAGCCCGATCAATCCGCGCCTCGCGCCGCCTGCCGTGCAAGGGGCCAACGCCTGCCAGGCAACAGGAGAACACCCGATGAAAGACATCTCCAAGGTCATCAAGCTGCACGTCGACAACGAGCGGCAGCTGTTCAAGGTGCCGCGCACCTCGTTCGTCGACATCGACGTCTTCGAGGCCGAGCGCAATGCGATCTTCAACCGCTGCTGGCTCTACCTCGGCCACGCGTCCGAACTCGCGAAGCCAGGCCAGTTCGTCACGCGCACGGTGGCCGGTCGCAACATCATCTTCAACCGCGATGCCGCCGGCAAATTCAACGCTTTCATGAACACCTGCCCGCACCGCGGTGCCACCGTGTGCCGCGACCGCGCGGGCACGGCCAAGAACTTCCAGTGCTTCTATCACGGCTGGGTATTCGGCAACGACGGCAAGCTCAAGGACCAGCCTGGCAAGGAGTCGTACTGCGAGGGCTTCAACGAAGGAGGAGGCGCCAACCTCGTGACGGCCCCGCGCCACGAGGAATACCGTGGCTTCCACTTCATCGCGTTCGACTGGGACATCGTCGACCTGCCCATGTACCTGGGCAATGCGCGCGAGTACCTCGACCTGGTGGCCGATCAGTCCGAAGTCGGCATGGCGATCGTCGGCGGTACGCAGGAGTACAGCCTGCGCGCCAACTGGAAACTGCTGGTCGAGAACAGCATCGACGGCTACCACGCCTCGACCACGCACGCGAGCTACCTCGACTACCTGAAGGGCACGGTCGGTTCGCTCTCGCCGGTGCCGCTGGTGGGTCACGGCCGCGACCTGGACAACGGGCACGCCGTCATCGAGTACACCGCGCCCTGGGGTCGCCCCATAGGCCAATGGATCCCCGCGTGGGGCGAAGAGGGCAAGGCCGACATCGAGAAGATCGTCGCCGGGCTGACGCAGCGCTTCGGCGCCGAACGCGCGCAGCGCATCGCCTTGAAGAACCGCAACCTGCTGATCTTCCCGAACCTCGTCATCAACGACATCATGGCGATCACGGTGCGCACCTTCTATCCGCTGGCGCCGAATTTCCTGCACGTCAACGCCTGGGCGCTGGCACCCACCGAGGAAAGCGACTGGTCGCGTAAGTCGCGTCTCGAGAACTTCCTCGAATTTCTCGGCCCGGGCGGCTTCGCCACGCCCGACGACGTCGAAGCGCTGCAGCAGTGCCAGACCGGCTACGAGAACGTGCGCGAGGCGGGCTGGAACGACATCTCCAAGGGAATGGGCAAGGCGCAGCCGGCGATGGACGACGAGATCCAGATGCGCGCCTTCTGGACCGAGTGGAACACGCGCCTGACACGCGCCAACGCCGCTGCCTGAGGCGCCACCAACATGCAGACCTTCACCCGCCCCGAGATCGAAGACTTTCTTTTCCATGAGGCTGCGCTGCTCGACGACTGGCGGCTCGACGACTGGTTGGCGCTGTTCACCGACGACGCACGCTACGAAGTGCCGTCGACCGATCTAGCCAAGGACGCGACGCCTGATCGCAATCTGTTCTACATCGCCGACGATGCGTTCCGTCTCGGCGAGCGCGTCAAGCGACTGCAAAAAAAGACCGCCTTCTCCGAGTACCCCCGCTCGAAGACGCGGCACCTCGTCAGCAACGTACGTATCCTCGAGTCGGGCGCCGACGGGTGCCGCGTCGCTACCGCCTTCGTGACCTACCGCACCAAGGGCGGCCACACCGACATCTACATCGGCAGCAGTGAATATGCGCTGGTGCGCCAGGCCCCAGGCCTGCGCATCCGAAAGAAGCGCTGCGTACTCGATCTCGATTCGCTGCGCCCGCAGGGGCGCGTGAGCATTCTTCTCTGACGGAGCCGACCATGAGCATGCCATTCCGATACCGCAAGCTGGGTTACGTGGCCCTGAACGTGACCGACCTAGCCCGCTCGGCCGCGTTTTACACCGACACTGTCGGTCTCGATGCGTCTGAACCGGTGGCAGGCGGCCCCGCCTTCCTGCGCTGCGGCAGCGATCACCACCATGTCGTGCTGTACCCGGCCCAGGCGCCGGGCGTCAAGCGGGTCGCGTTCGAACTCGAAAGCCGCGCCGAGATGGAGCATGCGCGAAAGCACCTCGCCGGTCTCGGGCTTGCCGTGGAGGACATCGATGCCGAGGAACGCGCCGCGCTGCGCCAAGGCGACGGCCTGCGCTTCGTCGAGCCTAACTCCGGGCTGACGATGGAGTTCTACACCCGCGTGCTGCAGATGGCGCTGCCGTTCCGCCAGAGCCTGACTAAGATCGTGCGGCTAGGCCATGTGGTGCTGTCGGTCGAACGCTTCGACGAGATGGCGGCGTACCTGACGGCGAATCTCGGTTTCGCGATCTCGGACTTCGTCGAAGGCCGCTTCGCGTTCATGCGCTGCCAACCCAACCCGCTGCACCACTCGTTCGCAATCGGTCGCTCGGTCGAGGGCAACCACCTGAACCACATCAACTTCATGGTCAGCGACATCGACGACATCGGTGTGGCAATGAACCGGCTCAACAAGGCCGAGGTGCCAATCGTGTTCGGGCCGGGTCGGCACAAGCCCTCGGGCAGCATTTTCCTGTACTTCCTCGATCCCGACGGCATGACCGTCGAGTACAGCTTCGGCATGGAGGAATTTCCCGAAAAGGGTGCGCGCGAGCCGCGCATGCTCGAGGCGCATCCGTCGGCGCTCGACACTTGGGGCAGCGTGCCCAAGCCGGCATTCGGCAAGGTGGGCGCGATCGAAAGCCGGGTGCCTGCATGAGCGGCGTCGCGCAAGCCGGACCCTGGGCGACGCGTGCCAAACCGCACGAAGGCCGGGTCGCGGTGGTGACCGGTGCGGCGCGCGGCATTGGTCTGGAAATCGCGCTGCGGCTGGCGCGTGACGGTGCCCGGCTGGCGCTCGCCGACGCTGATGCAGCCGGTCTGGCAGCGAGCGCGCAGGCGGTGCGCGAGCTCGGTGTCGAGGTCATCACCGAAGCCGGCGATCTGGCGCAGGAGTCCGTCGCCAACACGCTGATCGCGAGCACGCTGGCCGCATTCGGCCGCATCGACATCCTCGTCAATAACGCCGGCGGCGGCGTGATCCTGCCGTTCCTCGAACATACGCCGCAAACGCTGAAGCTGACCATCGACCGCAACCTCTGGACCGTGATCTGGTGTTGCCGCGCGGCGCTGCCGGCGATGAAGCAGCAGCGCTACGGGCGCATCGTCATCCTCGGTGCCGATTCGGTGATGAGCGGGCTCTGGGACCACGCCGCCTACAACGCCGCCAAGGGCGGCGCGCATGGCCTGACCACCGGGCTGGCGCGCGAATTCGCCCGCGACGGCATCACCGTGAACACGGTGGCGCCATGCGCCGTCAGCACGCCGCAGCTGGTGGAGCTGAACATCAAGGATCCGGCGCTGGTGGACCGGTTCGTCAGCATCATCCCGATGGGCCGTGCCGCCGAGATGGCCGAGGTCGCCTCGATGGTGAGCTACGTGGCCTCGACCGAGGCGTCGTTCGTCACCGGCCAGGTGATCAGCGTCAACGGTGGCAGCACGATGCCGTGATGGCATCCGCCGACATCGCCAGATCGAGCGACTGGCCGCGGGTCGGCCTGTTGCTGATTTGCGGCGTGTTCGCCGCCACGCAGATCGGCAAGCTGCCACCCGCGATGATTGCATTGCGCGAGCAGTACGGTGTCAGCCTGGTCCAGCTCGGCTGGATCACTTCGGTCGTCAACCTGACCGCCGCGGTGATCGGTCTGGCCACCGGGCTGCTGGCCGACCGCATCGGGCGCCGCAACATTCTCAAGCTCGGACTGCTGACACTCGGTGCCGGCGCCTTGCTCGGCGCGCTCAGTCGGGGCATGGGAATACTGTTCGCTTCGCGCATCGTCGAGGGCCTGGGATTTGTCTGCATCGTGGTTTCTGCGCCGGCGCTGATGCGCGACGCCGCGGCACCGTCCCGGTTGAAGCTGGCGCTCGGTCTGTGGAGCAGCTACATGGCGCTGGGCATGACGACGATGCTGCTGACCGCGCCGCTGTTGATGGGTACGCTAGGCTGGCGCGGCGGCTGGTGGGTCGGAGTGCTCGGCGCTGGCGTGCTGTTGACGCTGACGCAATGGGCCTTTCCGGAGGACGATCGGGTCGCAGTTGCCGCGCAGACCCCCGCTGCTCTGGTGCGCGGCCTGCGGTTTGGCACGCCTTGGCTGCTTGCCGGCTGTTTCACCGTCTACACCTTGCAGTGGATGACGATGATGGTTTGGCTGCCGACCTTCCTGCAGGACGAACTCGGTTTCGGACTCGCGCGCGCTTCCGGTTTCGTCGCGATCGTCATCATCGTCAACGCGCCGGGCGCGTGGCTGGGTGGCTGGCTTTCGAACCGAGGCGTCGCGCCAGCGCTGTTGGTGCTCGTGTCGGGGCTCGTAATGGGACTCGCGGGCTGCGGCGCATTCGTCTCCGTTGCTGACCCGTTGCTTCGTCTGGTGCTGTGCATCGCCTTCTCGTTCGTTGGTGGCGTGCTGCCGGCTGCGATCTACGCCTGCCTGCCGGCAGTCGCAGCCCCACGCCAGAACTTTGGCTCGGTCAACGGCCTGGCGGTGCAGGCCTCGAACATCGGCGCTTTGCTCGGGCCACCTCTGGCAGCGGCCCTGGTCGGAGTTGGCGGTTGGCACGGCGTGGGTTGGGCCTATCTCGGGACAGCAGCGGCCTCGGCACTGCTGATCATGCGGGCGGCGAAAGCGCCGGAGTTTCGTGCACGCGGTGGCACAAAGGCCGTTCGTGGCTGATGCCCCTGTGGCCCGCAGCGCGCGTCGCAAGCCGCCGGAGGCAGCGCCGAAATCCAGGCGCACGCAGGCCGCGCGCAGCGGCGAAATGAAGCGCCGAATCCTCGATGCGGCCTTCGAGGTGCTGAAGGAGCGCGGCTTCGCCGGCTTCACGACGCCCGAGGTCGCGCGGCGCGCGGGCGTGTCGCGCGGCGCGCAGGTGCACCACTTCCCGAGCAAGCACGACTTGGTGGCGGCCGCGATGGAGCACGTATTCGGCATCGCACTGGCCGATGGGCTAAGGCTCGCCGAAGCCGCGAAGCGCTCGGGGCGGCCGGTCGAAGCGCTGATCGGTGACGCCCAGGCCTTCTACTTCAGCGATTACTTCTTCGTCGGCCTGGACATGCTTCTGGCGGGCGGCAAGGACCCGGCGTTGAAGGCGGCTGGCGTCCGCGTCGTGCGCAACTACCGCCGGCCGGTCGAGCAGCAGTGGCTCGCCGTGATGCAGGAACTCGGACTGCCGGCCCCGATCAGCGAGGATCTGCTGTTGCTCACCGTGAGTCTGGTTCGAGGCTTTGGCATCCGCCAGCTGTGGTCGGCGGAGCCGGAGCGGGTGGCGGGTCTGCTCACGCTGTGGCAGGACATGATCGACACCTATGTCACGGCGAAGGTGCCTGCGAAGGCCCCTGCGGCTCAGGCGACCACGCCCTCCCGAATGAAAACCCGTGCATGACATGACCGCCCACGCCATCATCGACATTCACACCCACGTGGTCCCGGCCAAATTCCCGCCCTACCTCGGGCAGCGTCTCGGCGTGCGTTGGCCATCGATGGTGCCGGCGCACGCCTGCCACCGCCATGTGATGCTCGACGCCAAGGTCTATCGCACCGTGTCGCACCAGTGTTGGGACTGCCAGGTGCGCCTAGCCGATATGGACGCAATGCAGATCGGCCGGCAGGTGTTGTCGCCGATGCCCGAGCTCTTGTCGTACTGGCTTGCGGGCGACGATGCGGCGGTGCTCACGCGCTTCCTGAACGAGGCCATCGCCGGCATGGTGCAGCAGGCACCGGCACGGTTCTTCGGCCTTGGTGCCGTGCCGCTGCAGGACGTCGAGCGCGCGATCGGCGAACTCGACCACGCCGTTCACCAATGCGGCCTGGTCGGCGTCGAGATCGGCAGCAACATCGACGGTGTCAGCATCGGCGATGCGCGCTTCCTGCCCTTCTTCGAAGCGGCCGAGCGCTGGGGCGCGGCGATCTTCGTGCATGCGCTGCGGCCCGCCGGCATAGACCGGCTGGTCGGCCCCCCGATCCTCGAGCAGGCACTCGCGTTCCCGGGCGAGGTGGGGCTGGCCGCCGCCTCGCTGCTGACCGGCGGCACGCTGGCGCGCTGCCCGCGGCTGCGCATCGCGTTCAGTCATGGCGGCGGTACGCTGGCGCAGTTGCTGCCGCGTCTGCAGCACGCCTGGGAGAGCTTTCCAGCCCTGCGTGAAGCCATGCCGACGGCGCCGCGTGTCGGTGCCCGCGCCATGTACTACGACGACCTCGTGTACGACGCGGCGACGATCGACTACCTGCTCCAGTCCTTCGGCGCCACCCAGCTGATGCTTGGCAGCGACTACCCGTTTGCGATCATGGACAAGGCACCGGTCGGACGGGTGCAGGCGCTGCCGCTGGACGATTCAATCAGGCGTCAACTCCTGCACGACAACGCCGAGCGCTGGCTATACCCAACACGGCCCGTAGTGGAAAACCCCGCTGCAGCCTGACGAGGTTTTTGTGAATATCGAGATTATGTCCAGAGTGTGGAGATTGTCTTGTGACCTTGGATCGCTCGGGGATCGGGCCGCGCGACCGCGCAAAGGTAGGCATCGTGATCGGCGATCCTTGTGGCATCGGTCCCGAGGTGGCGGTCAAGGCGTGGGCGAGCGGGCAGCTGCATGCGCTTTGCCGACCGGTGCTGATCGGCAGTGCAGCCGCAGTACAGGGGGCAATCGACTAGCAGGGCCTGAAGACAAAGCTGCGGGTCATCGATGCACCTGAGCGCATGTTGTCGAGGCGGACGATACCCTCCAGGTGCCTGTCGAATAACGGGACCCGGAGGCGCTGGTGCCCTTGGACGAAGGATTTTTCTTCATTGACGACACCTGCACCCGTGACGCAGACGCGGCGCCAAGCCTGACTGAACAGATGCGTACCCAACAAACTTGAAGACGAGATGCTAGAAACCAAATCCATACCTGACCTCATCGATCAGTCGCCGCTCAGCGCGATGCAATGGAGAATCTTTCTTCTCTGCTTTCTGGTTGCCCTTTGCGATGGATTCGACACGCAGGCCATGGCCTTCACGGGGCCGGCAATCGTTCAAGCATTCAAACTCAAGCCAGCTGAACTCGCGCCAATCTTGACCGCTGGCATCGTCGGCATGGTTGTGGGCGCTATGGTCTTCGGCCTTCTGGCCGACAAGTTTGGTAGGCGCCCCACCATCCTCCTGGCAGTGACTGTCTTTTCGTTTGCCTCACTGTCAACAGCGTGGGCGACCAGCACGGCCAAATTTTGGCGTTGCGCTTTGTAGCCGGATTGGGCATGGGCGGCGCGACGCCGGTCGTGCTGGCGCTCACGGCCGAATACTGTCCCGCCAGGAGCCGAGGCACTACGATGACAAGCGTCATTTTGGGATTGCCGGCCGGTGCCATCCTGGGCGGGCTGCTCGCATCCAAGATTCTTCCGCACACAGGCTGGCAGGGTATCTTCATAGTCGGTGGGCTGGTTCCGCTGGCGCTGCTCGTTCTGATCTTCATGTTGCTCCCTGAATCACTGCACTTCATGGCGCGGTCCAAGGACACTGACGCCAATTCGAAGATCGAGCAAATGCTCCGAAAGATCAACACGAGCGTTACTGGCAGCGCTCGGTACATTGTTCCCGAGTTAGAAGTCAAATCGAGCGTCTCCTCACTGTTTTCGTCGGACTTGGCGCGCAACACCACGGCGATCTGGCTCATCTATATGTTTAACTGGGTTGCCTGGTTCATGTTTCTATCTTGGTTCCCGACAGTGCTGAAGGCGACCGGCTTCGCTGCCGAGCAGGCGCCACTCGGCACGGTAGTGGTCAACGCCGTATTTGTTATTTTCGCAGTTCCGTTCGCGACCATCCTGCCCAAGGTCAACACCAGAAAGCTGCTTCTCGGCATGTTCTTGCTCGGTATCGCCATGTGCTTCGCCTTGGCCAACAGCGGCACGAATTGGATGCTCGTGCTCGTACTCGCCGCCGTTGCAACGCTTGGCATCGGGGGACAGCAGCTCGTGCTGAATTACATGGTGGCAGAGGTCTACCCCACCGCCCTGCGTGCCACAGCGACCGGCTGGGCCATCGGTCTAGGACGCGTGGGTGCGATCGCGGGCTCGGCCAGCGGCGGCTGGTTCCTCGAGCGGGGAGGGCCGCCTGGGTTCTATCTGGCGTTGATCGGCCCGCTGGTTATTGCGGCCTTGTGCCTGACCATCGTCAAAGCGCGGAACGCACAGTCTGCGGTCTCTCCCGTTTACCGGCATTGAACGCGAGTCGACGCGGCAGCGGCATGACTTGCTCGTGAGCATTGTTGCGCGCCTCCTTATGTGCCCTGTCTTCCCGCCATGCAGAAGGCGCCTCGTCTTGGCCTGACCGGCCGGGCGCGTGAGGTAAGGTTGTCTTCGGGCATGTCCGCCCTCAGCAATGCTGACGAGCCGCACACTGGCCGTCGATAGCGGCTAGCTGGACTTTTACGCGACGCACTTCATCAGCGGCATTTAACAATGGCAGCAATGCCATTGACGCTCACCACAGTCGAGATGATTGCCGCGACGAGATGGACAACACTGTGATCCGCGTTCTCAAAACGGCGTTAAACGGTGCGTGCTCCGAGTTCATATCGGCCTAGGTAGCTCCCTGAGGTAAGCGCCTTCCGTTCGATCTGGGCAAGCAAGTTATTCGCGCTAGGCACCACCGTACGGGAAAACCCCGCTGCAGAATGACGAGGTTTTTGTGAATATCGAGATTATGTTCAAAGTGTGGAGATTGTCTTGTGGCCTTGGATAGCTTGGGGATCAGGCCGCACGAGCGCGCAAAGGTAGGCATCGTGATCGGCGATCCTTGTGGCATCGGTCCCGAGGTGGCGGTCAAGGCGTGGGCGAGCGGGCAGCTGCATGCATTTTGCCGACCGGTGCTGATCGGCAGTGCAGCCGCAGTACAGCGGGCGATCGACCAGCAGGGCCTGAAGACAAAGCTGCGGGTCATCGATGCGCCTGAGCGCATGTCGGCGCGGGCGGGCACGATCGACATCATCGATTCGGGCGCGCTGGATCCGGCCGATATCACGCCCGGCGCCGACAATCTGGCCTGCGGCCTCGCCACCGGAGTCTGGCTCGACGAGGCAGACAGTCTCGCGCGTGCGGGGCGCTTGCGGGCCACCGTGATGGGCCCGATCAGCTCCGGCGCAATGCAGATGGCGGGTGTGCTTGATCGTGTCGTGCAGATCAGGCCCGGGAACAGCTATTTGCTGCTGGTGTCAGGTGCGCTGCGGGTGGCGCACCTGACTGACCACATCGCATTGAGCGAGGTCTCGAGGCTGATCACCGCCGACCTGATCGAGTCGGCGCTGCGTACGCTCAACGGTGTGCTCCGGCAGTGGGGGATCGCAAGTCCGCGCATTGCGGTCGCGGGATTCAACCCACATGCCAAGGGCGTGGAAGAGGAGCAACACATGACTCCGGGCATCGATCGCGCGCGTGCCACCGGGGTCGATGTTACCGGTCCCGTGAGTCCCGACACGGTGTTTCGCCACTGCATCGAGGGTCGCTTCGACGTCGTGCTGGCGATGTACCACGACCAGGGCCACATCGCGATCAAGACCGCTGCCTTTTCCGGCAACGTCGCGGTCATCCTCGGCCCGCCGTACCCTCATGTGACGGTCGCGCACGGCACCGCCTACGACATCGTCGGCCAAGGCATCGCCGACCATTCGATGATCCAGAACGCCATCGTGACCGCCGGCTCGCTGGCCGCCGGTCGCGCCTTCCCGACCTTGCACTGACATGTCAGCTGCCCTTGCCCAACGAGAGGACCGCTTCGTGAGCGACTCCAAGATGATGACCTTCATCGCCCGCATCGACGATGTCGAGGCGGGCTACGCCCTCCAAGTGCCTGTCGAGGGCCGCGAACCGGTAGCGCTGGTGCGCCTGGACGAAGGCTATTTCGTCATCGACGACACCTGCACGCATGGTGCGGCGTCGATGTCCGAGGGCGACATCATCGGCTGCGAGATCGAGTGCCCGTTCCACAGCGGCCGCTTCGACGTCCGCACGGGCGTGGCCACCGCGTTTCCGTGCGTCAAGGCATTGACCATCTACCCGGTCAAGGTCGAAGGCGACGAGGTCTACGCCGCGTTGGACGCTGGCACGCGCGCCGACGAATCCACTTCCTAAAGGAGCAAACCCCATGGACGCTGCACCCCAAACTGTGCTCGACGACGTGATTCACCACGAAGACGGGCTGCGCGCCGTCGACCGCCGCATCTTCGTCGACCCCGAACTGTTCGAGCTCGAGCAACGCCAGATCTGGGAAAAGGTCTGGGTCTACGTCGCGCACGAGAGCCAGCTGCCCAAGCCAAAGGACTACATCACCGGCTGGATCGGGCGCGCGCCGATCGTCGTCAACCGCGACAAGACCGGCAAGCTGAATGCGTTCGTCAACATCTGCTCGCACCGGGGTGCGACCTTGTGCCGCACTTCGAAGGGGAGCGCCAGCAACTTCGTGTGTTCGTTCCACGGCTGGGCGTACGACGCGCAGGGCAACTTGCTGGCGGCGATGAACGAAGACGGCGCCGGTTATCCGGAAAGCTTCGACAAGAGCAAGCGCGGCTTGACCAAGGTGCGGCTGGAGAACTATCGGGGCTTCCTCTTCGCCACGCTCAACCAGCAAGCCGAACCGTTGGCGGACTACCTTGCCGAAAGCAAGACGTTCATCGACATCGTCGTCGATCAGGCACCCGCCGGCATCGAATTGCTCAAGGGCCGCTCGGTGTACACCTACGAGGGAAACTGGAAGCTGCAGGCCGAGAACGGCGTTGACGGCTATCACGTGGATTCGGTGCATGCCAACTACGTGCAGATGATCAAGAACCGAGCCAAGATCAATGCCGAGGGCAAGGCTCTCAAGGTGATGGCGGTGGGCGACTTCACGCGCAACCGCGGTGGCTATTACGACCTTGGCAACGGCCATACGCTGATCTGGACCGACGTGACCAATCCGCAGGACCGGCCGCTGTATGCCCGCCGCGATGAACTGGCGCAGCGCATGGGCAAGGAGAAAGCAGACTGGGCCGTGACACGCTCGCGCAATCTGCTGCTCTATCCGAACATGTTCCTCATGGACCAGATGGGCACCCAGATCCGCATGTTCAGGCCACTCTCGGTCGACAGGACCGAAGTCACCATTCATTGTTTCGCGCCCGTCGGCGAGGCGCCCGCCGAGCGCACCAAGCGCATCCGCCAGTACGAAGACTTCTTCAATGCTTCCGGCATGGCCACGCCCGACGATCTGACCGAATTCAACGAAACGCAGAAGGGCTGCCGCAGCCACAGTATCGTGCGCTGGAGCGACATGTCGCGCGGCGCGGCGCACGAGATCGCCGGAGCCGACGACGTGGCCACCGAACTCGGCATCGCGCCGGGCAGCAGCGGTGTGAAGGTGTCCGACGAGGGCATCTTCCTGGCACAGCACGAACGCTGGGCCCAGCTGATGAAGGCCGACGCCGAGGGAGCCGACCGATGAGCGACGCAGCGCTGCTTCTCAGCGTCACTGACCTGCTCCACCGTGAGGCGGAGTATGTCGACGAGCGCCGCTGGGACGAATGGCTCGCCCTGTTCGACCCCAAGGCCGAATTCTGGATCCCCGCCTGGGACTCGGAGGACGAGTGCACGAGCGACCCGCAGACCGAGATCTCGCTGATGTATTACGGCGACCGCACCGGGCTGGAGGACCGCGTGTTCCGCCTGCGGACCGGGCGCTCAGCTGCGTCCAGCCCCCTGCCGCGAACCTGCCACATGGTCTCGAACGTGCAGGCCGAGACTGGAGGGGAGGGTACCTGCGTGGTGAAGGCCAACTTCGTCACGCACCTGTTCAAACACAACGTCTCGCAGAGCTTCTACGGCCGCTACGAGTACTTGCTGCAGCCTGAAGAGGGGCACTGGGTCATCCGCAAGAAGAAGATCCTGGTGCTTAACGACCTGATCGATACGGTGCTCGACATTTACAGCGTCTGACGAGAGCACCTGGATCATGGCCAGCTCATCGGCAAGAAAGAAGCGCGCGCCAGCCGCGGCGCACCCGCGTTTCTCGGGCAAGACAGCGGTGGTCACTGGGGCCGCACAGGGAATCGGCCGCGCGGTGGCGTTGCGTCTGGCTGCCGAAGGCGCCCACGTTGTGCTTCTCGATCGGTCGAAGATCGTGGGCGAGGTGCGCGATGAGATCCTGGCCAAGGGCGGTCAGGCCGGCGTGGTGCTGGCCGATGTCGAGCAGCACGCCGCCTGCAAGAAAGCCATGACCAAGGCGGCGGCGCTGAGCGGGCGCATCGATGTGCTGGTCAACAACGTTGGTGGCACGATCTGGGTCCAGCCTTTTGCCGCCTACAGCGAAGAGCAGATCTCGGCCGAGATCAACCGTTCGCTGTTCCCGACGCTGTGGTGCTGTCATGCCGTGCTGCCGTTCATGATCAAGCAGGGCGGCGGCAGCATCGTCAACGTGTCGTCGACGGCCACGCGCGGCATCCACCGCGTGCCTTACTCGGCGGCCAAGGGCGGGGTAAATGCGCTGACTGTGTGCCTGGCGTTCGAGTACGCACAGCAGGGGATCCGCGTCAATGCCGTCGCCCCCGGCGGCACCGACGTAGGCCCCCGGCGCATCCCGCGCAACACCGAGACCATGGACGAACAGCGCCGCGGCTGGTACCAGGCCATCGTCGACCAGACCATCGACGCCACCTTCATGAAGCGCTACGGTACGCCCGAAGAGCAGGCTGCGGCCATCCTTTTCCTGGCCTCCGACGAGGCGTCCTACATCACAGGCGCCACGCTGTCGGTGGCAGGCGGCGATGACGGTTGAGCGTCGCGCACTGGCGTGTGCTCTGGGCTGGGCGCCGAGGCCTGGAGCGGACCCACCGACTGACCTTCCTGGAGCGCCCGCGCGATCAAGTCTGGGGTGGCCCGGATGTGCATCTCCAGCGCCAGCGCTCCCCGCGCTTCAGCACCTGACATGGCGGCGTCGAAGATCAGGGCGTGCTCGGGGTGAACGTCGCGGGCGGAATTGCGCAGGTGGATGGCCAGATGTCGGAGGCGTTCTGCCTGCCTGAGGAGCACCCGCAAGAGAGGTTCATCATCGCTGCCTACAAAACTTATCGAAGACAAACAATGCATTCTTTCCAGCGCCGCCTTGCCCTCGCCGCCCTGACCCTGGCGCCCCTCGCCTTGGCCATGTTCCCCGCCGCCGCCCAGGACACGCAGCCCGTGCGCCTCATCGTCGGCTATGCCGCGGGCGGCCCGGTCGACCAGGGCGCGCGCCTGTTTGGGCAGGCGCTGTCCAAGGAACTGGGCATGCCGGTGCTGGTGGAAAACAGGACTGGCGCCAACGCGACGATTGCCGGCAATGAGGTGGTGCGCGCCAAGGCCGATGGCTTCACGCTGTGGTTTGCCGCCAGCCCAACCATCACCATCAGCCCTAACGTGATGACCAAGATGCCCTTCGATCCGGCCAAGGACCTGGCACCAGTGGCGCCCATCCTGAGCTATTACAACGTGCTCGTCGTCAACAACAACGAGCCTTACAAGAACGTACGTGAACTCGTGGCCCATGCCAAGGCAAACCCCGGCAAGCTGGCCTACGGCTCGGCTGGAGTGGGCGGCTCGAACCACTTGGGCGCGCTGCTGTTTGCCAAGCGCAGCGGCGTGGACATGAACCACATCCCCTACAAGGGTAACGCCCCGGCAATGACCGACGTGATCGGCGGCCAAATAAACATGATGCTGGACGTCATCAGCACGGCCAGCACCTACGTCTACAGCGGCAAGGTGCGAGCCATAGCCGTCACGTCGCGGCAGCGCAATGCCTCGCTGCCCGACGTGCCGACGTTTTCCGAGTCGGGCATCGAGGGCCTCACGGGCTTCGACGTGGGCGGCTGGTACGGCGTCTATGGCCCCAAGGGCATGGGCCCCGAACTTGTGGCCAAGCTTAACAAGGCCGTCAATGCGGCCCTGGCCCAGCCGGAGCTGAAAAGGCGCTACAAGGAACTGGGCTACGATGAATGGGCAGGCAGCCCCCAGAAATTGGCCGAGCGCGCGGCCCAGGAGCGCGCCATGTGGGCCACTGTGACCCAAGGCATCGTGGTGGATTGAGGGTCTATGACAGCACGCGTTCACCGTTGCTTGATCGCTGGCTGATCGAAGCGCCCCGACGCGCCTTCATTCACCTGCCGGACAGCTCCAGCCTGAGTTTCGCCGGTCTCGCCGCGCCCACAGTCATGGCCGAGCCTGAGTTGCACGCGCTCGATGCGAACCCGGGCGACCGAGGGCGGGCGGGGCCGAGAACTGCCCCGAGGCCTGCAGCCACGTGGGCGCCTGTTCCTAGGGCGCAACGCGCGCATGGCCAACGGCGAAATCGACACCTTCGCCACTAGGGCGGATGGGTGCCCGAGTGAAAACAACGCCGCCACTTTCATCCCGCAGCGGCCCCGGCTCGGGCTGCGCATTGGCACGCACGGAGCTGTGCTCCTAGTTTTTGGGCCAGAGCACCCGCCAGATGCCCTGCGCCGTGGCGCAGACCTTGCCGTCTTCGCTGACGAACTGGCCTTCCGCGAACGCCGTGCCGCGACCGAGGCGGACGACGCGCCCACGCGCCTCGAAGCTGTCGCCGCGGGCCACGTCGAGGTAGGTCATCGTCAGTGTGATCGTGAAGGTGCGCAGCTCGCGCACGTCGACCAACCGGGCGTCCGGCAGCTCGAACAGGCCCGAGATGATCGAGTATCCCAGCGCACCGTCGCACATGTAGGCGATGACGCCACCGTTGAGCACCTTGGCCGCATCGCCGCCCGCGCCGCCGCCGCGCTGGGTTGGGCCGGCCTGAGGCAGGCGGATCGTGACCTCGCCGGGGCCGCGCTCCGCGACGTTCAGACCTTGCGCGCGCATGAACGCGTCCTCGTTCCAGCCGCGTTTGATGGTGGCAATGACGTTGCGGTTGTCGGGGTGGTCCATGGCGTTGTGGTCCTTGGTGCAGCGGCACAAGCTTGTGCACTTATCAAACTAACACTTGTTATGTTATTCTAAGATCCTCTTATCGAAACCGCAGGAGGCCCGAACATGTCTGATCAGCCGCCGGTTCGCCTGGACGTCGACGCCGACGGCATCGCCACGCTGACCCTCAACCGCCCCGACCAACTCAATGCCTTTGATCTGAAGATGATCGAAGCCTGGCGCACGGCGCTCGAGGCGGCCGAGGCTGACGAACGCGTCAAGGTCATCGTCGTCACCGGCGCGGGCCGCGCGTTCTGCGCCGGCGGCGACTTCGAGGAGATGGCCAAGTTCAGCGAGATGGACAGCATGGAGCGCAAGAACTTCCTGTTCCGCAACGTGCACCGCATTCCGCTCGCGCTCGAGCGCATGGACAAGCCGGTCATCGCGGCGATCAATGGAGCGGCGCGCGGCGCCGGTCTCGACATGGCGCTGATGTGCGACATGCGCCTGATGGCGCAGTCGGCCACGCTGGCCGAGACCTACATCAACATCGGCCTGATGGCCGGCGATGCCGGCTCGTGGTTCCTTCCGCGCCTGATCGGCACCGCTCGCGCGCTGGAGCTGTTTTGGACCGGTCGCGTCGTCGGAGCCGATGAGGCCGAGCGCATTGGCATGGTCAACCGCAGCGTGCCAGATGCGGAACTGATGACCGTAACCTACGAGTTGGCGCGCACGATCGCGTCCAAGCCGCAGCAGGCAGTGCGCTTCTTCCGACGCGCGGTCTACCAGAGCCAGTCGATGGCGCTGGCAACCCACTTGGACATGGTGTCGTCGCACATGTCAGTGCTGGAAGACACGCCCGAGCACCGCGCCGGCATCGCCGCCTTCCGCACTCGGGCGCGCGGCGCCAAGTAGCCCGTCGAGGCCGGGATGACAGGTGTCCTAGACGGAATCACGGTCGTCGACTTGTCGCGCCTGATCGCCGGGCCGTATGCGGCGATGGCGCTGGCCGATCTGGGCGCGCGCGTCATCAAGGTCGAAGCGCTGGCGGGTGAAGACGGGCGCCACCTGGGGCCGCCGTTCTACGGCGAATCGAGCGTGACCTATATGTCCTGCAACCGGGGCAAGGAGTCGCTCGCGCTCGACGTCCGCAAGCCCGCTGGCCGCGCAATACTCGACCGCCTGATCGCACGTTCGCAGGTGGTGTTGCACAACTTTCGCCCCGACTTCGCCGAGAAATACGCGTTGACCTACGACGCGGTACGGGCGACCCATCCCGAGATCGTCTACGCCGCCGTCACTGCCTTCGGCGAGAGCGGCGAGTACCGCCTGCGCCCTGCGGTCGACAGCGTCGTGCAGGGCATGGCGGGCGGCTTCTACGCCAGCGGGGACGAAGGCGAAGATCCCATCCGCATGGGGCTGCCGCTTGTCGACGTGGCCTGTGGCATGTGCGGTGCCTTCGGCATCCTCGCGGCAGTGATGCACTGGTGCCAGACCGGCAGGGGTCAGGCGGTCGAGACCACGTTGATCGACACGATGTTCAACCTGATGGCGGCCAAGGTGGCCGAGCATGCGGTCGAGCGCCGCGAGCCGGCGCGCGCCGTCAACCTGCCGATCGCCGCGCCGAGCCGGCACTTTCAGGCCGGCGATGGCCGCTGGTTCAGCGTCTCGGTAATCAGCGACGGTGCCTTCAGGCGCTTCTGCGAGGCGATCGACCGACCGGCGTGGGTCGAAGATCCGCGCTATGCGACCAACGCCGACCGCGTCGCGCACCGGCCCGAGATGGCGGAGGAGTTGCGTGCGATCTTCGCCACCGGTCCGGCCGCCCGTTGGGTTGATGCCTTCGCGACCGCCGACATTCCCAGCGGCCCGGTGAACACCGTGTCCGAGGCGATGGCCGACCCGATTCTTGCGGCGCGCTTCGTCGCGCACCCGGCGTTGCCGGGGCTGCCGCTGATTCCGTTTCCTTCGCGCCTGGGCGAAGGCATGCTGTGCACTGACGCGATGAAGCCGCCGCCGCGCGCCGGCGAGCACAGTGCCGCGCTGTTGCGCGAACTCGGCTGCGACGCCGCCGAGGTGGCGCGGCTGGTAAGCGAGCGCGTCGTGCGCCTGGCCGACCCTGAACCACCGAGGACCAGCTCATGAGCCACGCCGACCCTGCCGAGGTGATCTGGTGCCCGTCGTTGGAGCGCGTCGCGCGTGCGCGCATCACGCACCTCACCGAATGGCTGCGCGCCCACAAGGGCTTGCACTTCGCCGATTACGCTGCGCTGTGGCAATGGTCGGTCGATGATATCGAGGCGTTCTGGTCGGCACTGGTCGAGTATTTCGAGTTGCCGCTCGAGGGCGAGCGCACGCCGGTGCTGGCCGACCGCTCGATGCCGGGCGCGCGCTGGTTTCCGAACACCCGCACCAACTACGTCAGCCAGATCTTCAGGCACGCCACCGTAGTGCGACCGGCGATCATCTTCCGCAACGAGGCCGGGCAGCGCGACGAGGTGTCGTGGGCCCGGCTCGAGCGGGACGTGGCTGCGCTCGCTCAGTGGTTGCGCGAGCAGGGCGTGAGGAGCGGTGACCGCGTCGTTGCCTACCTGCCGAACATCCCGGAGACGGTGGTGGCCTTCCTCGCGGTCGCGAGTGTCGGTGCGATCTGGTCGCTGTGCTCGCCTGAGATGGGCGTGGCCGCAGTGCTCGATCGCTTCCGCCAGATCGAGCCCAAGGTGCTTATCGCCACCGACGGCTACCGCTGGAGCGGCAAGGCCTACGACCGGCGCGAGTTGCTCGGGCAGATGCTTCAGGAGTTGCCGAGCGTCGAGCGCCTGGTGCTGGTGCCCTACCTGGATCCCGACGCGGTGGCCACCACTTGGCCGCAGGGCGTGGACTGGCGCAATGCGTTGCAGCGAGACGCCGAGTTGCAGGTCGACCTGCAACCCTTCGACCACCCGCTGTGGGTCGTCTACTCGTCTGGCACCACCGGGCTGCCGAAGCCGATCGTGCATGGCCATGGCGGCATCCTGATCGAGCACGTGAAGACGATGGCCCTGCACAACGATGTCTCCGCTGGTGACCGGTTCCACTGGTTCACGACCACGGGCTGGGTGATGTGGAACCTGAACGTCGCCGCGCTGCTGGTGGGTGCGACCATGTGCGTCTACGACGGCAACCCGGCCTGGCCCGACTACTCGACGCTGTGGCGCTTCTGCGGTGAGATGGACCTCGATTTCTTTGGTGCCGGGGCCGCGTTCTTCACGATGTGCGAGAAGCACGGTGTCGAGCCACGCAAGGTTGCCGCGCTCGGCCAGCTGCGCACAGTCGGATCGACCGGCTCGCCGCTGTCGCCCGAGAGCTACCGCTGGATCTACGGCAAGGTGCGCAGCGACGTCTGGCTCACGCCGATGTCGGGCGGCACGGACTTTGCCGGCGCCTTCGTCGCCGGCGTGCCGACCGTGCCGGTGGTGGTCGGCGAAATGCAGGTGCGTTGCCTCGGAGCGAATGTGCAGGCCTGGGACGACGCCGGCCACGCGCTGGTGAACGAGGTCGGTGAGCTCGTCTGTACCGCGCCGATCCCGTCAATGCCGCTGTACCTGTGGAACGACCCCGGTGACACGCGCCTGCGCGAGAGCTATTTCGACACCTACCCGGGCGTCTGGCGCCACGGCGACTGGCTGCGCGTCACACCCCGCGGCGGCGCGGTCATCTACGGGCGCAGCGACGCCACGATCAACCGCCACGGTGTGCGCATGGGTACGAGCGAGCTGTACAGCGTGGTCGAGGCGATGCCCGAGGTGATGGACAGCCTGGTGGTCGACCTCGAGTTCCTGGGCCGCGAGAGCTGGATGCCGCTGTTCGTGGTGCTGCGACCCGGGCACGTGCTCGATGCCGCGTTGACCGAGCGCATCAAGGCCGCGATCCGCAGTGCGCTGTCGGCGCGCCACGTGCCCAACGAGGTGATCGCAGTGGCCGAAGTGCCGCGCACGCTGACCGGCAAGAAGCTGGAAGTGCCGGTGAAGAAGCTGCTGCTCGGACAGCCACTCGAGAAGGTGGCCAACCGTGGTGCGATGGCCAATCCGGCCAGTCTCGACTGGTTCGTTGGGCTGGCGCGCCAGCGCGGCGCGAACCTTGCTCAGACCTGAAGGAGACCGCGTGGCGAACAGCATCGTTTCGAGGGTCGTGGCCTGCGCCATGCTCGTGTGGGCCGGCAGCGTCGGGTTGCAGGCACAGGCACAGGCGCAAACCGCGTATCCGAACAAGCCGGTTCACATCATCGTGCCGTCCACGCCGGCGGGCGTGCTCGACAACGTGGCGCGCACGCTGGCAATTCGGCTGGCCGAACAGTTCGGGCAGCCGATCGTGATCGACAACAAGGGCGGCGCCGGCGGCAACATCGGTGCCGAGGCCGCGGCGCGCTCGCCGGCCGACGGCTACACGCTGTTCATCGGCTTCAATGCCACACACGGCGCGAACCCCGCTCTGTTCGGCAAGCTGAGCTACGACCCGATCAAGGACTTTGCGCCGATCAGCCTGCTCGCGGCGGTGCCGAACATCATCTCGGTCCATCCCTCGGTGCCGGTCAACACGCTGGCCGAACTGGTCGCGATGGCCAAGGCCAGGCCCGGCCAGCTGAGCTACGCTTCGTCGGGCAACGGCACTTCCACGCACCTCGCGGGCGAGATGTTCAAGGCGGCCGCCGGCATCGACATTGCGCACATCCCCTACAAGGGCAGCGCACCCGCGGTGGCCGACGTGATCGCTGGCCAGGTGCCGGTGATCGTCGACAGCGTGGCCTCGTCGACGGCCCAGATCAAGGCTGGCAAGCTCAAGGCGCTCGCGACCACCGGCGCCAGGCGACTGTCCGTGCTGCCCGATCTGCCCACGGTGGCGGAGTCGGGCTACCCGGGTTTCGAGGCCACCGCATGGCTCGGCCTGCTCGCACCGGCCGGCACCCCCAAGCCCGTCATCGATCAGCTCAACGCGCAGATCCTGAAGGTCATGGCACTGCCCGAGACGCGCGAGCGCATGGCCGCGTTCGGCGCCGAGATCACCACTTCCACACCCGAGCAGTTCGCGGCTCACATCCGCTCCGAGATCGCCAAGCTCGGCAAGGTGGTCCACGACGCGAACATCAAGCCGAACTGAACCCGATTCGGGTGCTGCCGAGCGCCTGCCCGCTTTTTCCTCAACCCTTGCACTGGAGCAACACCATGTCCGACAAAGAAATTTACTACGACGTCAAGGACTACGTCGGCACGATCACGATCAACCGACCGAAGCAGCTGAACGCCTTCACCGGCGACAACATCGTCGAGATGCAGCGCCTGCTCGAGGTGGCCGCCAACGACAAGAGCGTGGGCGTCATTGTCCTGGCGGGCACCGGCGATCGGGCCTTCTGCGTCGGCGGCGACGTTAACTGGGAGAAGGGCAGCGGTGGCAAGAGCGGCCTGGAAGACCTCAACTTCACGTTCAACCGCCAGATCGTCGAGTGCCCGAAGCCGGTGATTGCGCGCGTCAGCGGCTACGCCATCGGGGCCGGGCATCACATCGCCTACTTCTGCGATTTCACGGTCGCCGCCGACCATTCCATCTTCGGCCAGAACGGCCCGCGGGTCGGCTCGCCGGCGGGCGGTTACATCGTCTCGCACTCGGCCAACGTGCTGGGTCACAAGCGCGCGCGCGAGCTGTGGATGCTTTGCCGGCGCTACACCGCGCAGCAGGCACTGGACTGGGGCCTGGCGAACTCGGTCGTGCCGAAGGAAAAGCTCGACGAGGAAGTGCGCAAGTACGCCGACGAGCTGCTGTCGCTGAGTCCGACCTGTCTGCGCATCGTCAAGCGCTCGTTCTATCACCACATGCAGCCGATCATTGGCCGCGACATGAGCGACCTGATCAAGGAAGTGGCGCCGAACTACTTCAAGACCGAGGAGCAGCAGGAAGGTGCCAACGCCTTCCTCGAGAAGCGCAAGCCCGACTTCAGCCGCTTCCGCTGACGCCGCGCGGCAAATCCAACGAGGTATGGGCGTGGACCGGGCGCGTGATTCCACCGAGGAACGAGCCTGGAGGGCGCTTGGGGTCGGCGGCTTTGGCCGCCGGCAGGCCGCTCATACAGGGAAGGGGTCGATCATCGAATCGATGGGATCGGCATGACTCCGCGCCGGGGCGCCCGCAAGCCGCCGGTCAGGAACCACAGTGTGCCCGGTCGCCTTGGGCGACTCTGCGGTCGGCGGCGGGCGCGGCGGGTCGGCCGGTGCTGAAAGTTCAACCCGAACCGTCGACGACAGAACCGGCGGCAACAACACGGAGGAAGACATGCTGGTGACGAAGAGGATTCGCATGCTGGCGTTTTGCGCCGCCATTGCCGCAGCACCGCAGGCGCCGGCCCAGTCCGGCAAGGTGTCCGACGGCGTCGTGAAGATTGGGGTGATGACCGACTTGGGCGGTGTGGCCTCCGACATGGCGGGCCCGGGGTCCGTGCTGGCAGCCAACATGGCGGTGCAGGACTTCGGCGGCAAGGTGCTGGCAATGCCGATCGAGGTCATCGCAGGTGACCACCAGCTCAAGCCCGACATCGCGTCCGGCATGGCGCGGCGCTGGTTCGATCAGGAGCGGGTCGATGTCATCGTCGACCTCGCCGGCTCGCTGACCGCGATCGCCGTCGTGAAGATCGCGAAGGATCACAACCGCATCGCGCTGGTCTCGGGTGGCGGCACCAGCCGGTTGTCGAACGAAGACTGCACCGATCGCGGCGCCAACTGGTCGTACGACACCTACGCGATGGCCACCGGCACTGGTCGCACCTTGACGCAGCAGGGCGGCGACAGCTGGTTCTTCATCGCGGCGGACAACGTCTTCGGCCGCAGCATGTCGCAGGACGCTGGGGTTGCGATCCAAGCCGAGGGCGGCAAGGTCAGCGGGGTGGTTCGGCACCCGTTCCCAAGCACCGATTTTTCGTCCTACCTGCTGCAGGCGCAGGACTCCGGCGCCAAGGTGATCGGACTGGCCCAGTCCTCCGCCGAGGCTGTGATCAGCATCAAGCAGGCTGCCGAGTTCGGCATCACGCCGAAACAGAGGATGGCGCCGATGCTGCTGATGATCACCGAGACGCATGCCGCAGGGCTCAAGACGCTTCAGGGCGCGGTGTTCACCGAGAGCTTCTACTGGGACCGCAACGACGAGACGCGCGCTTGGAGCCGGCGCTTCTTCGAGGTCAAGAAGCGGATGCCGACGATGATTCAGGCTGGGGTCTATTCGCAGGTCCTGCATTACCTCAAGGCGGTCCGGGCCGCAGGCACCGACGAGGCCGGGGCCACGATGGCCAAGATGCGCGAGCTGCCGATCAACGACTTCTTCGCCAAGAATGGCAAGTTGCGCGAAGACGGCCTGATGCTTCACGACATGTACCTGATGCAGGTGAAGACGCCCGAGGAATCCAAGTACCCGTGGGACTACTACAAGTTGCTCAAGGTGCTCCCCGGAGATCGCGTGTTCCAGCCGCTGTCGCAGAGCCGTTGTCCGCTGTTGAAGAAGCCGTAGTCCGGAGCGATCTCGCGTGCCCGATACCCTGAGCACCCTGCTGGATGCGCGGGCCGTCGAGGTGCCTGCGGCGCCCGCCGTCGTCGGGCCGCACGACGTCGTCAGCTACGCCGAACTCGCGGACGAAAGCCGGCGCCTCGCGACCGGGCTGGAACGGCTGGGCATCGCGCGCGGCGACCGTGTCGCGATATGGCTGCCGAACGTGGCCGCCTGGCTGGCCTTGTTCTTTGCCTGCGCGCGACTCGGCGCCGTCGCTGTGGCGGTGAACACGCGCTACAAGAGCGGCGAGATCGCGGACATCGTCGGCCGCTCGGGCGCGAAGGCGATGATTCTCTGGCCCGGTTTCAGGCAGATCGATTTTGCGGAAATCCTCGACGCGGTCGATCCGGCGGCACTGGTGAAGGTCGGACACTACATCGTCTACCGTGAGGACGAGCGCGCGCTGCCGGCTCGGCTCCAAGGCAGGCCCGTGATCGACTACGACGAACTGATTCGGTGCGCGCCCTGTACCGAAGACCGGGCCAGCGCCGACGCGGCGTGCGTGATGTTCACCACGTCGGGAACCACGAATGCGCCCAAGTTCGTGCTGCACAGCCACGCGGCGCTGCTCGCGCACGCACGCGACGTCACCGATGGGTTCGCCCTTCAGGCGCCGGACACCGTGGTCTTTCTGGCGATGCCGTTTTGCGCGGCGGGGGGTTTGTCGCAGGTCATCCCGACCTTGTCGATGGGCCGGCCGCTGGTCACGATGCCGGCCTTCGAGGCTGCCGGCGCGGCGGCATTGATCCAACGCCATCGGGCCACCCACAGCTTTCTCGTCGGCGACATGGTCGCCAAGTTGCTGGAGGCTGCTCCGGGCCAGCGACCGTTCCCCAGCCTGCGACGCTGCGCGTTCGCGGCATTTACGCCCTCCGAGTTCGCCGTGGCCGACGTGGCCGAACCCAGGGGTGTTGCACTGATCGGGGTCTACGGGTCGAGCGAACTACAGGCGCTGTTCGCACTCCAGCCGCTCTCGCTGCCGGTCGAAGAGCGTGCGCAGGGCGGAGGCCATCCGCTCGCTGCCAGCGGCGCGGTCCGCGTGCGCGACCCCGATACCGGCGAGTTGCTGCCGCCGGGAGTCAGCGGCATGCTCGAATGTCGCGGGCCCAGCCGCATGGTGGCGTACGACGGCAATGCCGAGGCGACCGCCGCCGCCTTCACCGCGGACGGCTACTTCCGCACAGGCGACCTCGGGTATCTGGTCGAGGACGGGCGATTCGTCTACCAGAGCCGCATCGGCGACGTGCTGCGCCTGGCCGGCTTTCTGGTGAGCCCGGTCGAGATCGAAGGCTTCCTGAAGGAGCACTCGGATGTGGTCGACGCGCAGGTCGTCGGGTTGGAGATCGACGGCGTGCCGCGCGCGGTGGCGTTCGCGATTCCGGCCGCACATGCCGCGCTCGACGAGGCGGCGCTGCTGACGCACTGCCGCCAGCGCATGGCGAACTACAAGGTGCCGGCGCGGATCTTTCGCGTCGACGCGTTTCCGGTCACCCGATCGGCCAACGGCAACAAGGTCCAGAAGAACAGGCTGCGGGAGATGGCCAGGGAGCGGCTCGAAGCGGAACCACCGTAGCGCGTTGCGGGCCGCCCACATGGAATCGGCCGAACTGCTCGCGTTGCGTGACGCAGGTCGCTGCGGGGTCGCAGGCCAATGGCGGCCCGGCGTTCGGCCACGACACCTGCCGTGTTCGATCCGGGGAAAGGGGTCGACGACCGGGTCGCCCTCGTCCGTGAGCAACTTGAAAAAGAACCGCGGAAGTGCGGCCGGGAAGCGCGCGGGATAAGTCGTCACCCCGACTCCTTGCAGCGTGGCACAAACACCGGGTCCGCTTGCGGGCTTGGGATGCCGAGGAGACGCGCACCGATCCCGACGGGAAAGCCAGCCTGCCGTGGCCGTACGGCTACGGCGCAAGGAAGTGGCGCCGAACTACTTCAAGACCGACGAGCAGCAGGAAGGCGCGAACGCCTTCCTGCAAAAGCGCAAGCCCGACTTCAGCCGCTTCCGCTGAGCGTCGTGGGGCTGGAGGCGGCGGCCTGCACAGACCGTCGCCTTGCAAACTCGTCCCGCATCGCTTTCTTGTCGAGCTTGCCCAGCGACGTGACCGGCAGTTGCGCGACGAACGCGATGTGCTTGGGCGTCTGCACCGCACCCTTGCGCAAGCGCACCAGCGCGATCAACTCGGCACCGAGCGCGTCATTGCCGGGACCGGCGCCGGGGCGCAGCACGACCATCGCATGCACCGCCTCGCCCCACTTCGGGTCGGGCACGCCCACCACGCCGGCGGCGGCCACGGCCGGATGCTGGCTGAGAACGTCTTCCACTTCGCGTGGGAAGACATTGAAGCCGCCGCTGATGATCATGTCTTTCGAGCGGTCGACGATGTACAGGTAGCCGTCGGCGTCGCGTCGCGCCAGGTCGCCGGTGTAGAGCCAGCCGTGGCGCAGCGCGGCGGCGGTTTCCTGCGGCTTGTTCCAGTAGCCGGCCATCACCAGCGGCCCGCGCGCGCAAATTTCGCCGACCTCGCCGTCGGCCACCTCGACGCCGTGTTCGTCGAGCAGCCGCAACTGAATGCCCGCCATCGGCGTGCCGCAACTGGACAGGCGCTGCGGCTGGCGCTCGGGCTCGTGCTCGTGCGTGTGCAGCACGGTCAGCGCCATCGGCGCCTCCGACTGGCCGTAGATCTGCATGAACACCGGGCCAAAGACGCCAATGGCCTCGGTCAGCCGCGCCGGCGCCATCGGCGCCGCGCCGTAGATCACCAGCGCCAGGCTCGACAGGTCGTGCTGCTGGCGCAGCGGTGAGTCCAGCAGCACGTAGATCATCGTCGGCACCACGAAGGTGGCGTTGACGCGGTGCTGCTCGACCAGCCGGCAGAAGCTGCCGACCTCGAAGCCGGCCTGCATGATGAAGGTGCCCGAGCGCAGCAGCACCGGCAGGATGATGGTGCCCGAGGCATGGGTGATGGGTGTCGTGGCCAGGAAGCGCGGTTCGGCCGGCCAGTCCCAGCCGGCCAGCTCCATCAGCACCATGGCCTCGTGCACGCGGTGGGTATGCACGACGCCCTTGGGCCGCCCGGTGGTGCCACCGGTGTACATCAGCACGCACACGTCGTCGGCGCTGGCGCGCGCCACCAGGCGTTCGGGCCTGAAGCGCGCAGCCTCGGCCAGCATGTCGAGCTGGCCTTCCCAAGGCCCCAGGCCGGCCATGCGCAGCGCGCTGCCCGCGCGCGCCTGCAGTGCCAGCGCGCGATGGCCGTAGTGCGGCGGGTCGACCAGCATCCACTGCACGCCCGAATCCTGCAGCATGTAGACGTGGTCGTCTTCGGACGAGTTCGGGTTGAGCCAGGTCACGCGCAGGCCCATCAGGTAGGCCGCCGCGGTGACGAGGAAGGCCTCGGGCCGATTCGACGACAGCGTTGCCACCGGGTCGCCCTTGGCCAGGCCCCGGGCGCTCAGCGCCTGCACCATGCGGCTGACCAGGGCGCCGAACTCGCGGTAGGTGGTCTGCCGCCCGTCCTGAATGAAGGCCACGCGCTCGCCGCCGCGTTGTATGGCGTCGATCAGCAGGTCGCCCATGTTGCCGCCCTGGTAGAGCGCGGGGTTCTGGGGGTCGATGGTCATGATGCGGCTGCCTTCGCGGTGCGCCCGGTCGATTCATGAAACGTGATGTACACGGCATTCAGGAAAATGACGGTTCCGCCGATCCAGCTCCAGATGTCGGGAACCTCGTCGAACACAAGAAAGCCGATCAACGAAGCCCACACCAGACGGGTGAAGTCGAGCGGCATCAGCGCAGTGGCTTCGGCGTACTTGAACGACTTGGTGTATGCAAACTGCCCCACGGTCGCGATGAAGGCCATGAACACGAGGACCGGCAGGAGCTGCAAGCTGGGCCACTTCCAAACCCAGATCGCCAGCAGGAAGGTCAGTGGCGTCACGATCACCGACATGTAGGTCACCTGGGTCGTGCTCGACTCGGTGGTCGACATCAGCTTGATGACGATGATCGACACCGCCCAGGCGATCGAGCCGCAGATCGCCAACACCGGACCGAGCGAGAGCGGGATGACCCCGGGGCGGACGATCAGCAGCATGCCCACGACGCCGCCGGCCACGGCGAACCAGCGGCTGGCCGTGGAGCGCTCGCGCAGGAACAGGATCGCGACCACCGATGCGAAGACCGGCGAGACGAAGCTCAGCGCCGTGACCATCGCGATCGGCGACATGGTCAGCGCCGAAAACAGCCCGAGCATCGATATCATCAGCATGACGCAGCGGATCAGATGCAGATGCAGCCGGCGCGTGCGCAGGACGTCGAACCGGCTGGTCACCAAGCCAGGCAGCATGAAGAACAGCGCGATGAAGTAACGAAAGAAGGTGATCTCGAAGACATGCAACTCGCGCGATGCATAGCGCACCGTGGTGTGCAACAGCGTGAACGATGCGGCGGCGACCAAGCCGAGCAGCATGCCCTTGACCCGGCGCGGGATCCGCTCGGCGATGACAACGAGTGCACCCATGTCGGGATCGCTCCGGTCGGATTCGGTGGTGGCAGTGGAGCCAGGGTGGCGCAAGCCGATCGTCGGCCCGGCGGCCGCGGTGTGCGGGCTTCACGGCAGGTCGACGATGTCCTTGTCGGGGCCGTCCTGCAGCGGCCGGACCGGTTGTGGCGAGCGCAGCGGCTCGCCATGGACGGGCACGACCCGGGCGAGAAACTCGATGACGGAGGTGGCGAAGATGTCGTTGCGGTCGCCGGCCACCATGTGGCCGGCACCGGTGACGTTGACATACTCCGCCGTCGGGCACAGCGCAAGGAACTCCTGAGCGCCGGCCTCGCTCAGGACGTCCGACAGGCCACCGCGCACCAGCAACGTGGGCAGATGCAAGTTGACCGAGCAGGCCGCCAGGCGCCTGGCGCGCTGTTCGAGGTTGAGCGGCGCGGCGCGATAGCGCGGGTCCCAATGCCAGTGGTAACGGCCGTCGGCACCCAGGCGCACGTTCTTGGCCAGGCCGTCCAGCTTGGGCGGGCGCCTGCGGTGTGGCTGGTAGGTGCCGATTGCTTGCGCCACCTCTTCCAGCGAGGCGAAGCCCTCGGGTCTCAGGCGCATGAAGGCCTGGATATGGTCGACGCCCTCGGGCTCGACGCGGGGCGCGATGTCCACCAGCACCAGCGCGGTGGCGTCGACATGCGACTCGCCCGCCGCCACCAGACTGGTGCCGCCGCCCATCGACGCGCCCACCAGTACCGGCCGGCGCTGGCCCAGTGCGGCGACCACGCACTGCAGGTCGCGTACCATCGCGTCCTGCCCGTAGACGCCGTCGGGCGCCCAGTCGCTGTCGCCGTGGCCTCGGGCGTCGAAGGCCACGGCGTGGTAGCCGACCGCACCGAGCGTTTCGCCGGTGCCCTTCCAGGCGTGGCGGGTCTGGCCGCCGCCGTGCTGCAGCAACACCAGCGGTCCGTCGGCGGGTCCCCAGGCATCGCCGGCGATGCGCACGCCGCCATGGCCAAGCCAGCGGTGCATCGGATCCGGCGTGCCCGGCAGTCGGGTGAGTGCGGTTTGGACGGTCATGGGCTCGGTTCTCCTTGCATTTGATTGGCCGATACGCGGGCAGCTGCTAGCCGCGCAGCGCCGACAGGCCCAGTTCGCCTTGCGCCAGCAGCAGCGCCTGGATCTGGTTGCTGCCTTCGGCGATGGCGAGGTGGCGCACGTCGCGGTAGTGGCGCTCGAGCGGAAAGTCGCTGGTGTAGCCGGCGCCGCCCAGCACTTGCATCGCATCCTCGCACACGCGCAGCACGGCGTCGCTGTTGTGGCGCTTGGCCATCGAGCACCAGCGCTGCGCGTCTGCCGACTTGCGGTCCAACGCATCGGCGGCGCGTCCGGCCAAGAGGCGCGAAGTCTCCACCCGCGTCATCATGTCGGCCACCATCTGCTGCACCAGCTGGAACTGGCCGATCGGGCGGCCGAACTGGTGGCGCTGCCCGGCGTAGCGGCAGGCTTCTCGATACGCGGCCTCGGCCACACCCGCGCACACATGGGCAACGAAGCAGCGGCCGAGGTTCAGGTAGTGCTTGGCGATCGCGAAGGCCTGGCCTTCGGCGCCGATCAGGTTGCCGGCCGGCAGCAGCACATCGTCGAACAGCAGCTCGCCGAGCGGGCAGCAGTGCATGCCCATCGCGTGCACCTCGCGCGCCGAGAAGCCGGCCGTGCCGCGCTCGACGATGAAGGCCGAGACGGCGCGGTCATCGCCAGTTCCAGTGCGCGCAAACACCACGCCCAGGTCGGCGTGCACGCCGTTGGAGATGTAGAGCTTGCGCCCACGCAGGCGCCAGCCGCCGCTGGCGGCGTCGCGTTCGGCGCGCGTCTCGACGCCGCTCGCGTCGGAGCCGACGTTCGGTTCGGTGAGGCCGAAGAAGGCCAGCGTGTCGCCACGGATCAGTGCCGGCAGGAAGCGCTCGCGCTGCTCGGCGCTGCCACGCTCGGCGATGATCGACAGCACCAGGTTCGAGGTGCTGATCATGCTGCGCAACGAGGCCCAGGTGCCGGCCAGTTGCGCCAGCAGCGTGCCGTAGGTGACGTGGTCCAGGCCTTGGCCCCCCAGCGCCTCCGGCAGCAGGCCTCCGAGCAGGCCGTAGCCGCTCATCGCGCGCACCAGCTCGCGTGGCGGCAGGCGGCGCTCGCGTTCGTGCGCGCCGACGATGGGCGCGACTTCGCGCGCCAGGTAGTCGGCGAAGGCGGCGGCGGCGGCGCGTTGCCAGTCGGCGAGTTCGAAGTCCATGCGCGTCAGTTCACGGGTCGGGTCCGGGCCGCCAGCGTGTCGGCCGGCAGGCCCAGCTCGGCCAAGATAGCTTGCGTGTGCTCGCCGATCGCCGGCGCTTTCGCGCGGGCCGCGGGCAGGTCGCGCAGCGGCACCGGGAAGCGCAGGCGCGGCTGGCCATCGACCTCGCTCACCATGCCGCGAGCCCGGAAGTGCGGGTCGGCCAGTACGTCGTCGAGGCTGTTGACCGGCGCACAGGGGATGTCTTCGGCATCGAACAGCGCAGCCCAATGCGCGAGCGATTGCGTGCACAGGCGCTCGGCAATGGCCGCGTCGATGCGCGCGCGGTGCGCCACACGGTCGTGGTGGCGCGCGAGCGCCGGCCCCTGCAGATCGGTCAGCCCGAGCGCGGCGACCAGGCGGGCGAAGAACGGGTCTTCGATCGCCGCGATGCTGAGGTAGCGGCCGTCGGCGGTCGGGTACACGCCATAGGCCGGCTGGCGCGGCAGCCCTGCGCTCGCCGGCGTGGCGCGCGCCCGTGCCGCGAGCCACGGCCCGAGCCGCGGCGTGGTCCAGTGCAGCGCGGCGTCGGCGATCGCCACGTCCAGGAACTGGCCGCGGCCGTCGCGTTCGCGCTGCGCCAGCGCGGCCAGGATGGACACCACCGCAAACATGCTGCCGGCGATGTCGGCCACCGGGATGTTGACGTCGTGGGTCGGCGCCCCGCCGCGCTGCGTCAGGCCCACCACGCCGGCGGCGCTGAGGTAGTTCAGGTCGTGGCCGGGCCGCAGCGTCTGCGGCCCGCTGGCGCCGTAGCCCGAGACCGAGGCGTAGATCAGGCGCGGGTTGAGCCTGCTCAAGCTGTCGTAGTCGACGCCGAGACGCCGCGTCACGCCGGGGCGGAACCCTTCGACCAGCACGTCGCTGCGCTCGGCGAGCTGGCGCAGCACGGCGCGGCCGGGCTCGGTTTTCAGGTCAATGCAGATGCTGCGCTTGCCGCGGTTCAGCGACTCCACCATGTCGGGCACGATCGAGCGCGCGTTGTCGCCGCCGGGCCGTTCGACCTTGACGACTTCGGCGCCCATGTCGGCCAGCAGCGACGTGGCGTAGGGGCCGGGCAGCAACTCGGACAGGTCGAGCACGCGCAGGCCGGCGAGCGGTGCAGTGCCGGTCGCGGCGCTCGGCGATGCCGCGCTCATGGATTGTTCCCGGCGACGAACTTCGCGCGCTGCGGGATCGGATTGTCGTGTCCGGCGAGCTCGGCGCTGTCGTCCTGCGCCAGCACCAGGTCCCACAGCTTCTGGCCCAGCGGTGCGCGCTTCTCGTCGATCAGGTGCGCCACCAGCCCGGCCGAGCGACCGATGAGCGCAAAGCCGCGCGCCCACAGCGGGTCCAGCCCCATGTCGGAGACCGACGCGCCGACCGCGCCGGCGGCGTTCAAGGGCAGCAGCTTGCCGTACTCGGACTGCGCGGCGCGCTCGATCGCACCGGCCAGCCGCCAGTGGCGGCCGGCGAAACCGCATTCGGCCGCCAGCGCGCGCAGCGCCGGCACGCGCGGGTCGCCCTTGATGTGGATCGGGTGGCCGATGCCGGGCACGATGCGCTTGCTGCTGCGGTGCTCGCGCACCAGCGCGGCCGCGCAGGCGTTGAACTCGGCGTCGCCGGCATCGGGCCCGAGGGTCGCCACGGTGTCCTGCAGCAACTGGGCGCTGAGCTGCATCGTGCCGAGGAAGTGATTGCCAGCGCCGAGCAGGCCCGCTGCCACCGCGCCCTGGATCGACTCGGGCGCGCCCAGGATGGTCAGCCGCGTGGCGATCGCGCTCGGTGGCAGGCCGTGGTCGGTGACGGCGACCATCAGCGCGTTGCTCATGCGCTTCATCGCCTCGGTCGGCGGCGCGCCGGTGGCGGCGAGGAAGATCATGTCGACGAAGTCGAGCTTGCCGATGATGTCGGTGGCGATGTTGCGGTCGCGCACGAAGATCTCGTCGCGCGTGGTGTAGCCGATCGGGGTCTTGATGGTCATGGCGGGTTCTTGTGTCATGCGGGGCGGCGGCGCACCAGCAGCTTCCAGGTGCCTTCGACCACCACCTCGCCGCGCTGATTGATGACCTCGCGCCTGAAGGCGACGACGCCGCGGTCGGGCTTGGAGGTCTCGTTCTTGCCGGCCACTTCGACGCGCACGCGCAAGGTGTCGCCGATGAAGGTGGGCTTGAGGAAGCGGCACTGGATGTCGAGCAGGCCCATCAGGCTGGGCTCGAGGTGCTGGTTCAGCTGCATGCGCGTGACCAGCCCCGACATCACCGCCAGCACCAGCAGCCCGTGCGCGATGCGCTGGCCGTAGGGCGACTCGCTGGCGTATTCGGCGTCGACATGCAGGCGGTTGTAGTCGGCCGACAGGCCCGCGAAGTTGACGACGTCGGCTTCGGTAACAGTGCGGGTCGGGCTGTCGAAGGTGTCGCCGACGCCCAGGTCTTCGTAGTAGCAGGGCTCAGTGCGCAGGGCGGACAGGTTCATGCGGATTCCTTCGTGTCGGGGGCCGGCAGCGCCAGCACCCGCTCGACGAGTTGGGTCTTGAGCACGCGGCCGGTCAGGTTCTTCGGCACCTCGGCCATGAAGACCACGCGGCGCGGCTTCTTGTAGGCCGCCAGGCGCTCGCTGGCGAAAGCGGTGATCGCGTCGGCGCTGGCCTGCGCGCCCGCGCGCAGCACGATCACCGCGCAGATCAGCTCGGTCCAGCGGTCGTCGGGCAGGCCGACGCAATGCGCTTCGGCGACGGACGGGTGCTGCTGCAGCACCTCCTCGATCTCGGAGGCGTAGATGTTGATGCCGCCGCTCTTGATGATGTCGCGCTTGCGGCCGACGAAGTGCAGCAGCCCGTGTTCGTCGAGCCGGCCGAGGTCGCCGACGGTGAGGAAATCGCCGCGCCGCGTGCTCGCGGTCAACTCGGCGTCTTCAAAGTACTCGTCGTACTGCGACTCGCTGCGGCAGCAGATCTCGCCGACCTCGCCGGGCGCCACCTCGATGCCATCGTCGCCGAGCAGCTTCAGCTCGACGCCGAAGAAGGGGCGGCCGACGCAGTTGCCGTCCAGGTGGTCGCGCACCTCGGCACCCTTCAGGTTGGCGTACGGGCCGACCTCGCTCGACGCGGCGTAGATGTTGAGCACGTGGTCGCCGAAGCGCTCGAGAACCGCCCGCTTGAGCGCGCCCGACAGCGCTCCCGCGCCGGACTGGATCACGCGCAGGCTCGTCAGGTCGGCGCCGGCAAAACGCGGGTGCTCGACGATGGCCTGCAGCATGGCGGGCAGCAGCATCGTCGACAGGATGCGTTCGCGCTCGATCGCGTCGATCACCGCGCCGGCGTCGAAGTGCTCGTGCAGCGTGACGCTGGCGCCCAGGTACAGCGGCAGCAGTGTATAGACACAGCCCGCGCCGAGGCAGATCGGCAGGGTGCACAGGGTGCGGTCGTCCATGCCGAAGCCCTGTTCGATCGCGCGCTCCTCGAAGCCGAAGCGCGAGCGCAGCGCACCTTTCGGCCGGCCGGTGGTGCCCGAGGTGTGCAGCATCACGGTGCTGCCGGCGCGGCCCTCGGGCACGGCGCCGCTGGCGCCGTCCTGCAGCGCCTGCCAGCGCAGCGCGCCGGCCGGCGCTTGGGTCTCGGCGTCGGCGAACCAGATCCAGCGCCGCGCCGGATCGCCCAATGCTTCGGCGCGCTCGGTGAAGCCCGAACCCAGCAGCACGAAGCGCGCATGCGCCGCGCGCATGCCGTGGCGCAGGTCGTCGTCGGCCAAACGGTAGTTCAGCGGCGCGGGGATCGCACCGATGCCGGTCAGCGCGAAGTACGCCACCAGCATGTCGGCGTGGTTGTGCGACAGCATCGGCACCTTCTCGCCCGGCGCCAGACCGAGCGCGGCCAGCGCGCGCATCGCATGTTCGGTGCGGTCCAGAAGTTCGGCGTAGCCGAGCGTCGTGTCGCGAAAGCGGATCGCGACGCGTTGCGGATTGCGCCGCGCGTTCAGGCGCAGCGCGTGGAGCAGGGTCATGCCCATGTGTGGCGATGCATCATGTCTTCACGGTTTCAATGGGACGCCGAGACGCCGAGCACCTCGCGCCCGATGATCAGCGTCTGGATCTCGGTCGTGCCCTCGGGGATCATGCCGCCGCGGGTGTCGCGGAAGATGCGCTCGATCGGCAGCTCTTCGCTGTAGCCCGATCCGCCGTGCACCTGCAGCGCCATGCCGGCCACCTCGTGCGCGGCTTCGCAGCGCACCATCATGTCGACGATCAGCTTCTGCACCAGTTGATAGCCGGCGATCGGCTTGCCGACCTGCTTGCGCTGCTTCGAATACTCGATCGACAGGTCGAGCGCCGAACGTGCCGCGCCGACCGCACCCATGGCCACGTTCAGGCGGCCGAAGTTCAGCCCGGTGAGAATCGCCTTCAGGCCTTCGCCTTCCTTGCCAAGCAGGTTGGCCTTGGGTAGCACGGCGTCGTTGAAGCTCAGTTGCGAGGTGCCGGTGGCGCAGATGAACATCACGTCGGCGCGCCGCGCCCTCGTACTCCGTCTGGGCACGGTCGACGATGAACAGGCTGATGCCACCGTCGCAGGTCGCGCTGAAGGTGCGCGCCACCAGCACGCCGAAGTTGCCGTGGATGCCGTCGGTGATCCACAGCTTGCTGCCGTTGACGAGATAGTGGTCGCCCTTGTCCTCGGCGCGCGTCTCGATGCCGGCGACGTTCGAGCCGTGGTTTGGCTCGGTGATCGCCATCCAGTGCTTCAGCTGGCCGGCGAGCAGCGGCTTCAGCCAGCGCTGCTGCTGCTCGGGCGTGCCATGCCGGTGCAGCAGCTGCGCCAGGATGTTGAGCGAGTTCATCATCGCGCGCAGCGACAGCCAGCAGTAGCCGGCTTCTTCCAAAAGGATCGCACAGTCGGCGTACTTCAGGCCGAAGCCGCCGGCCTCTTCGGGCAGCAGGCCGCCGAGGTAACCGAAGGGCTGCAACTGCGGCAGCAGGTCCCAGGCGAATTCGCGCTGCTTCTCGCATTCCGACACACGCGGCGCGACGCGCTCGCGCATGAAGCGGCGCACCGATTCGCGCATCGTGTCCTGCTCGGGGGTGATGCCGAAGTCCATGTCTGGGTCCTTGTTCAGGTCGCGAAACGGCCGCCGGTCACATGCAATGTCGCGCCGGTGATGTAGCCCGCGGCCTCGCTGGCCAGAAAGGCGACCGCGCTGGCGATGTCGCGCGGCACGCCCAGGCGCCCGATCGGCGTGCGTGCGATCGCGTTGTCCTTGATCTTCTGGTAGTGGGGCAGATTGCGCACACCGTCGGTTTCGATGAAGCCGGGGGCGATGGTGTTGACGGTGATGCCGTCGCGACCGAGTTCGAGCGCCAGCGCGGCGCTGAACCCGAGGATGCCGGCTTTCGCGGCCGAGTAGTTGGCCTGCCCCGGGTTGCCCAGGTGGGCGCGCGACGAGATATTGACGACGCGGCCCCAGTGCTGCGCAGCCATCACCGGCGCCACCGCTTTGGTGCACAGGAAGGCGCCCTTGAGCACGGTATCGACCACGGCGTCCCAGTCGGCTTCGCTGAGTTTGGTGATGCGCGCGTCGCGCGCGAACCCGGCATTGTTGACCAGCACATGCACGCTGCCGAAGGCATCGATCGCCGCCTGCACCAGTCCTTCGACGGCGGCGGCCTTCGTCACGTCGGCCGCGACGCCGATCGCGGCAAACCCATCGCGTTGCAGTGCAGCGCAGCTTTCGGCGGTGGCCTGTGCGTCGATGTCGGTGACGACGATGCGCGCGCCTTCTTCGGCCAGCGCGCGCGCCGTTTCGGCGCCGATGCCGCGGCCCGAACCTGTGACGATCGCGACCTTGTCCTTCAGTCCGAGTTGCATGGCTCTCTCAATTTACAACAGCTCATCGTCGTGCTCGCCGATGTACGGCGCAGGCTGCGGCCGGACGGCCGGTGTGCGGCTGAATCGCGGTGCCGGTGAGGGCTGGACCACGCCCTGGCTTTCGAAGAAGGTGGCGCGGGCCTGGTTGTGCGGGTGGCGCGCGGCCTCGCCGGTGCTCAGCACCGGGCCGAAGCAGACGTCGGTGTTCTCCAGCAGCGCGCACCAGTGGGCGCTCGGCTGTCTGCGAAAGACTGCCGCCAGCTTGGCCTTCAGCGACGGCCACGCGGACGGGTCACGCTGGCGCTGGAACTCGGGGTCGGTGATGGCCAGCTTTTCGAGCAGAAGCGCGTAGAACTGCGGCTCCAGTGCGCCGATGGAGATCCACTGCCCGTCGGCACACTCGTAGGTGTCGTAGAAGTGCGAGCCGCCGTCGAGCAGGTTGGACTCGCGCTCTTCCTTCCAGTGGCCGACCGCGCGAAGTTCACAGATGATGGAGGTGAGTAGCGCCGCGCCGTCGAGCACCGCTGCGTCGACGACCTGGCCGCGGCCCGATTGGCGGGCCTCGAACACTGCGCACATGATGCCGAACGCCAGCATCATGCCGCCGCCGCCGAGGTCGCCGATCATGGCTGCAGGGGCGATTGGCCCGCCGGCCTTGCGCCCGATGGTGGCCAGTGCGCCCGACAGTGCGATGTAGTTGATGTCGTGCCCAGCGGCCTGCGCCAGCGGGCCTTCCTGGCCCCAGCCGGTCATGCGCCCGAAGACCAGGCGCGGGTTGCGCGCCAGCAGCACGTCCGGGCCCAGGCCCAAGCGCTCCATCACGCCCGGGCGATAGCCTTCGATCAGTGCGTCGGCGCCGTCGAGCAGGGCCAGCACCTTGTCGCGGTGCTCGGGCGACTTCAGGTCCACCGCCACCGAACGGCGGCCGCGGTGCAGCACGCTGCGCCGGCCGCTGGCCAGGAAGGCCGGCTCGCCGCGGTCCTTGCCCTTGTCGGCCTTGCGGTCCAGGCGGATCACGTCGGCACCCATGTCGGCCAGCATCATCGCGCAGAAGGGTCCGGGGCCGATGCCGCCGAACTCGATCACCTTCAAGCCCTTCAGGGGACCACTCATGCCTTTGTCCTTTCGTGTGCGGGCCTTCAGCCCAGCCAGCGCTTGCGCCGGCGGTAGTGTTTGACTTCGCGAAAGCTCTTACGCCCGCCCTCGCGGTCCAGGCCGAGGTAGAACTCGCGCACATCCTCGTTGGCGCGCAGTTCCTCGGCGCGGCCTTCGAGCACGATGCGCCCGCTTTCCATCACGTAGCCGTAGTCAGCGATGTCGAGGGCCACGCGTGTGTTCTGTTCGACGATCAGCAGCGCCAGGCCTTGCTCCCGCAGGCGGTGCAGCACGGCGAACACTTCTTCGACCATGCGAGGCGCCAACCCCAGCGACGGTTCGTCGATCAGCATCAGCCTGGGCTCGGCCATGATGGCGCGGCCGATCACCAGCATCTGCTGCTCGCCGCCCGAGAGGTAGCCGGCGACACGCTTGCGCAGTTCGGCCAGTCGCGGGATGGCTTGGTACACCGCCGCCAGCGCCTGGCGCATGGCCGCGCTCGACTTGAACATATGGCCGCCGATGATGAGGTTCTGTTCCACCGTCATGTGCGGCAGCACGCGCCGGCCTTCCATCACGTGCACCAGCCCCGCGCGCACCACGGTGGCCGAGTCGCGGCCGTGGATGGCTTGTCCGTCGAGCGCGATGCTGCCGCCGGAAACGCGGCCGTCCTCGGAGTCGATCACGCCCGAGATGGCTTTCAGCGTCGTGCTCTTGCCGGCGCCGTTGGCGCCCAGCAGCGCGACACAGCCACGCTGCGGCACCAGCATCGACATGCCCTTGAGCGCCAGAATGACCTGCGAGTAAAGCACCTCGACATTGGTCAGCGTCAACAGGGCCGTCGTGCCCGCGGTCGGGAGCCCGCGCAGTCTCTCGACGACCGCCGGGGCGACAGCCACGTTCACCACTTCGGCACCACCGGCACCGGGACGTCGCCGGCGGCGTGGATCACCTTGCCGTCCTTCATGGTCGCCACGTTGATCTTGGCGTTGCCGGTGGGGAAGGGTGCATCGACGCTGAAATCCAAGCCGGGCAGCACACCCATCAGCTCCGGACCCGTGAACTTGGTGGCCAGCAGCGCCTCGTGCACCGCCTCGCCGGTGACTTTGTCGCTCCCTTTGGTCTGGACGGTGGCCTCGATGGCGCGCACGGCGACGATGCTCTGGCCGAGGCCCAGCACCGTCATCGCGTTCCAGCCGGACTTCAGGCCGTACTTGTCCTGCAGCATGCGATAGAACTTGCGGGCCGGGGTATCGTCTTCGCTGGCGTCGGCGACCGCCCCGACCTCATAGTCACCGGCAAACCCGTTCGGGTCGCCCAGCGCCTTGGAGGAGCCGGCCAACCCGTTGTGCACGGACAGCATGATCGGGATGTTCTTGCCCAGCGCCTGCAGCGCGCGCTTGGTAGCCACGGCCTGCGCGGTGTTGGTCTGGATCGCGATCACGTCGACGCCGGCATTGGCCAAGCGGCGAACTGGCAGGGTCAGGTCGGTCGGCTGCACCTCGGTCCAGATCGTCTCGACGAACGTGGCCTTGTCCGGATTGGCCTTGGCGTAGGCCTGCAGACCCTTGGCTTGATCGGCGTAGGCCGGGGTGGCTTCGGACGAAATGATGCCGATCTTCACGGGGCGCTTGTTGTCGAGCTTGGCGCCGCGGAACCACTCCACGAAGGCGGCGGCCTCGTGCGCATAGGTCGGGCGCACGTTCAGGGCCCACTGGCCCGGCTTCCAGCCGAAGCCGTAGGCGGCGGTCCCGAACAGCATCGGCACCTTGTCCTGAGGCAGGCGCTGCTGCAACGCGGTGGCGTCCGCGCCGCCCAGGCCCAGCAGCAGGGCGGGCTTGAGCTCGGCCTTGATGCCGGGCCACAGGCTGGCGGTCTGCGCCACGTCGTATCGCGTGTCGTAGGTCTTGACGGCAATGCGCACCTTGAGGTTTTCGCCGACCTCCTTGTTCCACCAGTCGATCACCGCCTGTCGGCCCCCCTGCATGTCGTTCATCACGTTCGCGTACGGCCCGGAGAAATCCGCCAGCGCGGCGACGTTGATCGTGGTCTGCGCGAGCGCGCCTGTCGCCGGTAGCAGGCTCGCGGCCAAGGCTGCGATGCACGTCAGGAAGGTGGGGCTTTTCATCTCGGTCTCCTCGGGGGTGAATGTTGGGGTGCAGGGGGTCAATGGGAAAAGGGCCACAGGCGATAGGTGGCCTTGAAGATGTTCCAGCGGTGCATCAGTCCCTTTGGCTCGAGCAGCAGGAAGCCGGTGATGACAAGTCCAAGGAAAATGTTCATGCCGGCGAACACGATGTCGCTGCCCAGGCTGGGAATGTGCTGCACGATGTCGGGGCCCAGGCTGGTGATGGTCTCCTGCACCGTTCGGATGACCACCGTGCCGATCAGCGCGCCGACGATCGAGCCCAGCCCGCCGACGATCATCATGGCAATGAACCAGATCGAATTGAACAGCGTGAACTGGTCGACCGAGACGAAGCGGATCTGGTGGGCCCAGAGCGCGCCGCCAATGCCGGCGTAGAACGCGCCCACGATGAAGGCGCGGGCCTTGGTGCCAGGGACGTCGATGCCCATCATGCCGGCAGCCACGTCATCGTCGCGCACGGCCACGAAGGCGCGGCCGTGGCGGCTGCGCAGGATACCGAAGGCGCCGAACACCATCACCGCGGTGCTGAACAGGAACAGGTGGTACAGCGCGCGGTCGTTGTCGAGCACCAGTGGGCCCAGGCGAGCTGGTTCGAGGCTGAATCCGTTGACCCCGCCCAGCCACGACGACGGCAGGTTGAGTACCACGAAAACGAACAAGAACTGCGCCGCGATGGTGGTCAGCGCGAGGTAGAAGCCCTTGATGCGCGCGGCCGTCAGCCCGAAGCCCCAGCCGGCCAGTGCCGCCAGCGCGCCGCCCACCGGCACGGCGGCCCAGAAAGGCAATCCGAACTTGACCTCCATGGCGCTGGCGCCATAGGCCCCCACGCCCATGAAGGCGGCCTGGCCAAGGTTGATCTGGCCGGCGTAGCCGGTGGTGATCTGCAGCCCGACCACGACGATGGCCGTGACCAGCATCAGGTTGGCCACCGCCACCAGACGCGGTGAGGCGAGCCAGGGGTACAGCAGCAGCGCGGCGCCGAACAGGGCCAGCGCCAGCCATTGCGCCCGCGTGCGAACGAGTGCGCTGTCGCGGGCGTAGCTGGTGAAGAAGATGCCGGAGGGATCCATGGGGTTCAGACTCTTTCGATGCGCTTCCAGCCGAATATGCCGGTGGGCCGGACGATGAGCACGACCAGCATGAAGATGTAGGGCACCACGGCCGCGGCGTTGCCGCCGATCAGCGGGTCGATGTAGGCGGCGGTCAGGCCCTGCACGACGCCGACGATGATGCCGGCCAGCAGCAGCCCGCCGATCGACTCCAGCCCCGCCAGCAGCGCCACCGGCAGGGCGGCGAAGCCGATCTCGGACGACAGGAAGGTCAGCGACTTGCCGCTGAGGTAGACCATCGAGGTGATGACCGAGAGCACCCCGCCCAGCGCCCAGGCAAAGGCAATGGAGCGGCGCACGCTGATGCCCATGGCCAGCGCGATCTGGTGGTCCTCGGCCACCGCCGACATCGCCAGCCCGGTGCGACTGCGGTTGAAGAACCAGTGCAGTGCCGCGGCGCACGCGATGGCGATGATGCCGCCGACGGCCAGCGAACGCGGCACGATCAACTCGCCGGCGATCAGCGGCGTGAGCGAGATGATGGCCGGGAACTGCCGCTCCTGCGGGCCCCAGATCAGCAGCACCAGGCCACGCATCAGGATCAGCAGGCCGATGGTGACCATGATCATCGAGAACACCGACTCGCCGATCAGCCGTCTGAACAGCAGCCGTTCGATGGCCAGGCCGATCAGCACCGAGATCGCCAGCGCCACGCCGATGCCCACGGCCGGGTGCATGCCGCGCGACTGCACCGCCCACCACACCAGGAAGGCACCGACGACGAGCATCTCGCCGACCGCCATGTTGAAGACCTTGCTGGCGCGGTAGATGACGACGAAGCCCATCGCCACCAGCGAATACAGCAGGCCGAGCAGGGCGCCGTTGAGCGCGTAGTTGAAGAACTCGATGATCATTTTGGGTTGGCCCTGGTGATGTCCGTGGCCGTCACGGTGGCGCGCAGCACGCCGCTGCGGCCATCCTGGTAGGTCACGGCGATTTCGCAGTCGATGTCGCTTGCGCCAGCGTACAGGCCGTCGATCAGCGCCTTGTAGCGCTGTTCCAGGAACTCGCGACGCAGCTTGCGGGTGCGGGTGAGTTCGCCCTCGTCGGCGTCGAGCTCTTTGGGGAAGTTGGCGAAACGCACGACACGCGAGCCCTCGGGCAGCAGGGTGTTGATGCGCGCGATCTCGTCGCCCACCAGCGCGCGGATCTCCGGCCGCTGCGACAAGTCGGTGAAGGTCGAGAAGGCGATGCGCCGCTCTTCGGCCCAGCGCGCGGCCACGCCCATGTCGATGTTGATCAACGCTCCGACCCAGGGCCGCGTGGAGTCGCCCAGCACCATCACGTCCTTGATGAAGGGCGAGAAGCGCAGCCGCGTTTCGATGAACTGCGGCGGGTAGGGGTGGCCACTGGCCAGCTTGACCAGATGCTCGACGCGGTCGAGGAACACGATCTCACCGTGCTCGGTGCGGCGCACGGCATCGCCGCTGGCGAACCAGCCGTCGCGGTCGAGCGCCGCGGTCTTGTCCGGCTTGTGCCAGTAACCGAGAAAGCCGGTGCCGCCGCGCAGCAGCAACTCGCCGCCGGCTTCGATGCTGGCCTCCAGCGGCGCGCCGAACACCGGGTCGACGCCGAGCAGCGGGCCCACGGTTTCAAGGTCGTAGCGCTCGCCGCGGTGGCCGGCGATCAGCCCGAACTCCGAGCAGCCGTAGATGTTGCGCAGCGGCACGCCCAGGGCGTGGAACAGGCGGAACACGTCGGGCGCCATCGCCGTGCCGCCGGAGACGGCGATCTTCGAGCGCAGGAAGCCGAACTGGTCGCGCACGGCATGCAGCGTCAGCACCTCGGCCAGCGGCAGCAGCAGCCGCGACAGGGCCGGCGCTGGCCGGCCCTCGAGCCGCGCCACGTGCACATCGTGGCCGACGCCCACGCCCCAGTGGTAAATGCGCCGCGAAAGCCAGCCCGCGTGCAGCATGCGCGCCTCGATGGTGGCGGCGATGCTCTCCCATTGGCGCGGGCCGAACAGCACCAGGTTCGGCGCCAGCTCGCGCAGGTTGGGCAGCACCTGGTCGGGCCCCTCGGGGAAGTTGACCACCAGCGGCAGCGTCAGACCCAGCGTCACACCCAGCAACTGCTCCGTGATCCAGGCCAGTGGCGTGTACGACAGGTACTCCATGCCGGGCGTTATCGGCAGCGCGCTGCGCATGCGCGTGGCGTTGTCGATCAACCAGCGGTGGCTGATCATCACGCCCTTGGGCTTGCTGGTGGTGCCCGAGGTGTAGGTCAGCAGCGCCAGGTCGTCGATGCCGCCCGTCTGGACCTCGCGCTCGAACCGCTGCGGGTGGCGGTGGTGTTCGTCGCTGCCGGCCGCGAGCAGGCTGTCGAAGGCATGCAGCAGGTCGTGGCGGTACGACCACATGCCCGAGTCGTCCCAGTAGGCGATGCCGCACAGCTCGGGCAGCCGCGGCGCCACCGCCAGGGCCTTGTCCACCTGCTCCTGGTCCTGCGCGAAGATGAACCGGGCCTGCGAGTCTTCGCACAGGTAGTGCAGTTCCTCGGCGGTGGCGTCGGGGTAGACCGACACCGTCTTGGCACCCAGCGACTGGGCCGCGAAGACGGCCCAGTAGTGCTCAGGCTCGTTCTCGCCGATCACGACTGCGGTGTCGCCGCGCTGCAGGCCCAGCGCCGCTGCACCCAGCGCGATGCCGCGCACCTGCTCCAGCACATGGGCGAAATCGTGCTCGCGCCAGATGCCCTTGCGCTTGACGCGCTGGGCCACCCGGCCGGGCTGCGTGCGGGCGTGGGCCAGCAGCGTTTGGGGCAGGGTGCGCAGCAGGGCGCCGGTGGCGGTCGCAGCGGCCGGTTGCTTGGCCGCCGGCACGGGTGGCGCGGCCTGCTTGGTCAGGGCCGTCGTGCCGCCGTTCATGCCGCAGCCCCCAGGTAGGCCTGGATCACGGCCGGGTCGGCCTGCACCTGTGCCGGCGTACCGTCGGCGATCTTGCGGCCGAAGTCGAGCACGGCCACGCGGTCGGCCAGGTCCATCACCACGCCCATGTCGTGCTCGACCAGCACCACGGGGATGTGCCTGGCCTCTCGCACATCGATGACGAAGCGGGCCAGGTCCTCCTTCTCCTCGGTGTTCATGCCGGCTATGGGCTCGTCCATGAGCAGCACCTTGGGCTCCATCGCCAGAGCCCGGCCCAGGTCGACCCGCTTGCGCAGCCCGTAGCCGAGCGAGCCCACCGGCTGGTGGCGGATGTTCTCGATCTCCAGGAACTCGACAATGTTCTCGGCCACCTCACGGTGGCGTGCTTCCTCGCGCTGTGTCCAGGGGAAGTAGAGAAAGGCCTGGGCCAGGCTGGAGCGCATGTGGCTGAAGCGCCCGATCAGGATGTTGTCGAGCACGCTCATGTTGGAGAACAGGTGCGTGCCCTGGAAGGTGCGCACCACGCCGTCGCGGGCGATGGCGTGCACGGCCCGGCCCAGCAGGTCGCGGCCTTCGTACTGCACGCGGCCCTGCTGCGGGCGGTAGAAACCGCTCAGCACGTTGAGCAGCGAGCTTTTGCCGGCGCCATTGGGGCCGATGATGGCCAGCATCTCGTCGGGCCGCACCTCCACGCTGACCTCGGACAGCGCGGTAACGCCGCCGAAGCGCAGCGTGATGCCCTCCGCGCGGAGGATGGGCGCGGCGCTGGCCGCGCCGGCGTTGGCGTGCGTGGCCATGGTTCAGGAGAAGGCGTTGAGCCCTGTGAGGGCGCGGCCGATGATGAGCTTCTGGATCTCAGTCGTGCCGTCGGGGATGGTCATCATGCGGGCGTTGCGGAACAGCAGCTCGACGCCGAAGTCCTTGGTGATGCCGTTGCCGCCGTGGATCTGTACCGCCTTGGAGGCCACGTCGACGGCAATCTCGGTGGCGTAGCACTTGGCCATCGCGCTCTCGACCTCGCAGCGCACACCGTGGTCGATGAGGTTGAAGGCGCGATAGACCAGCAGCTTGGCTGCGTCGAGTTCGATCGCGGCCTCGGCCAGCATGCCCTGGATAAGCTGGTGCGCACCGATCGGCTTGCCGTGCTGGCGGCGCTCTTTGGCGTAGGCCACTGCCTTGTCGAGTGCTGCCTGCGCGATGCCCACGGACGTGAGGCCGACCATCGGCCGCGCCTTCTCGAACAGGACCAGCGTGTTCTTCAGCCCGGCGCCGGGAGCAATCAGCATGTTGGTGGCAGGCACGCGAACGTTGTCGAAGAACAGCTGCGCCGTTGAGGTGCTGTTCAGCCCGAGCTTGTCGATGTTGCGGCTTTCATAGCCGTGTTCGGCGCGGTCGACGAGGATCATCGACAGGCCCTTGGAGCCCTCGCCGGTGCGCACGATCACCATACAGAAGTCGGAATAGTGGCCGTTGGAAATCCAGGTCTTCTCGCCGCTGATGAGGTAGTGGCTTGCGTCCTGCCGGGCGCGGCAGGTCACCTCGGCGACGTTGGAGCCGACCCCGGGTTCGCTGATGCCGCTGCAGGCGATGATTTCGGCGCGCAGCATGCGCGGCAGGTACTTGTCGCGCATCGCCTCGTTTGAGCAGACCTCCAGCGAATAGGCCCCCAGCTGTTGAATCAGCAGCGAGATCGCGACGTCGCCCGAGACACGCGCCAGCTGTTCGTACATCAGTGCGTAAGTCAGCCAAGGCATGCCCAAGCCGCCGTGCTCTTCGGCGATGATGCCGTTGCCACCCATGCCGTAGGGCAGCATGAGCTGGAAGATCTCCAGCATGCGCTCCTTCTCGATCAACTTGTCGGGCTGGTAGCGCTTGACGATGGGCTGCAGCTTGGTCTCGAGGAAGCGGTTGAAGCCTTCGACGGCCAGTCGCTGTTCTTCTGTGGGGAGAAAGTTCATGCGGTGGTTGCGGGAGCAGTCGGTGGGGCGGCGCGCGTGCTTAGCGGCCGAGGATGGTGATGGCGCATACCGCCTCTTCGATGCCGAAGATGCCGCCGCCGTTCTCGGCGACGGCCAGCCGCGCGCCCTGCACCTGGCGCGCACCGGCTTCGCCGCGCAGCTGCATCACCAGTTCGTGCAGCTGGCCCAGTCCGGTGGCGCCGATCGGGTGGCCTTTGGACTCCAGCCCGCCCGAGGTGTTGATGGGAATGCGCCCGCCGACGGTGGTCGCCCCGCTCTCGGCCAGTGCGCCTCCGGCGCCGAACTCGCAGAAGCCCAGGTTCTCGCTCTGCACGACCTCGCCGATGGCGGTGGCGTCGTGCACCTCGGCCAGCGAGATGTCCTGCGGGCCGACGCCTGCCCGCTCGTAGGCCAGCTTCGAAGCCTTGACGGTCACATGCTGGCCAACGTCCCGCGGCCGGCGCGTGCTGCCGGTGCCGACCACCGAAGCCAGTACGCGGATGGCGCGCTGCCGGTTGGCCAGGCGCGCCAGCGTGGCCTTGGAGCAAACCAGCGCGGCGGCGGCACCGTCGCTGATCGGCGCGCACATCGGCAGCGTCAGCGGGTAGGTGATGGGCGGCGCGGCGAGCACCTCGTCGACAGTGTAGGCATTGCGGTACTGGGCCAGGGGGTTGTGCACCGAATGGCCGTGGTTCTTGGACGAGACTGCAGCGAACTGGCGCTGCGTGCTGCCGAACTCGCGCATGTGAAAGCGGCCGAAGGCGGCGTAGATGTCCATGAACAGGCTGTACGGTGCCTTCGAGGTGCTGCCCGCGGGCGGCGTAATGCCTTCGCCCAGGGCCAGCAGGTCGCGCTTGTTGGCTTCAATGGTCGACAAGTCCCAGGCGCCGTCGAAGACGCTGAACATCCTGGCCTTGTCGGTGCAGAACATCTTCTCGGCGCCCACGGCCAGCGCAATGTCGCCTTCACCCGAGCGCACGTACTGCACCGCCAGGTTGAAGGCCGAACTGGCGCTGGCGCAAGCGTTCTCGACGTTGTAGACGGGGATGGACTCGATGCCCATGGCGCGCAGCGCGATCTGCCCGCGAATCATGGTCTGGCCTTCGAGCACACCCTGCGTCGCGTTGGAGAAGAAAGCACTCTGGATGTCGGCGAGGCCCAGTCCGGCGTCGACCAGCGCCGCGTTCACGGCGTCGGCGGTGAGCTGCTTGATGCTGCGGTCGAGGAACTTGCCGCTCGACGTCATGCCGATGCCGGCGATGTAGACCTCCGGTTGCGTGGGGCTCATGGGTGGGGCTCCTGTGGGTGTCCGTGGCGCTTCAGCAGCCCCTGATTTCGGTTTGCGCTGGTCGACAAAGGCCACCAGGCCCTCGCGCATGTCATGCGAATGGCGCTGCGCATCGAACACCAGGCGCTCAATCGCAGCGCCGCAGCCTGCGGCTGCTCCAAGGCTGCACCCTTGAAGCAGGAGCAGGATATGCGGCGCTTAAAAAACTGTCAATCGTTAGGTAGGTATTTCGGCGCGGTCCGGCATGGCGGGGTGCCGAGGTGCAGGGCTTCTGCGCGCCCTGCCGCAGGTCGACGGTCACGCCCGGCGCTGGTGTGACGGTGGTCGGGGCCGCAACCGTCGTGTCGGCCGTCGTCACTTCCACAGCGCGCACCTGGTCTCGGCCTTCGTGGTGAATGCCTGGTCGCCGGGGACGCGGATGCCGCCCTTGAAGTAGTCCCACGGGTACCGGGACTCCTCGGGCGACTTGACCTGCCTCAGGTAGAGGTCGCTGACCATCCGGCCATCGGGGCGGATCACGCCGTGGGAGGTCAGCATGTCGTTGATCGGTGTGGCCTTCATGCGGGCCATCACCGCATCGGCCTCGGCGGTGCCGTTGGCCTTCACCGCCGAGAGGTAGTGCGCCGTGGCGGAGTAGCTCGACGCATGGATGGCGTTGGGCATCTTCTTCATCTTCTCGAAGTAGCGCCGCGACCAGGTCCGCGAGGCTTCGTTCTGATCCCAGTACCAACTGTCGGTCAGGTACATGCCCTGCGCCAGTTCGAGCCCGAGGGCGTGGACGTCGTTGACGAACAGGATCAGGCCCGCCAGCTTCATGGTCTTGGTGACGCCGAACTCGCGCGCCGCCTTGATCGCCGCGATCGTGTCGCCACCGGCATTCGCCAGGCCTAGGACCTGGGCCTTGGAAGCCTGTGCCTGCAATAGGAACGACGAGAAGTCGGAGGCCGAGATCGGATGCCGGACGCTGCCGAGCACGGTGCCTCCGTTGGCCTTCACCACGTCCGACGTGTCCTTTTCCAGGGAATTTCCGAAGGCGTAATCCGCGGTCAGGAAGTACCAGGTCTTCCCGCCCTGCTTGACCACGGCCGAACCCGTGCTCCTGGCCAGGGCCACGGTGTCGTAGCCGTAGTGCACCGTGTAGGCGTTGCAGTCTTCGTTGGTGAGCCGCGCGGTGCCGGTGCTGACGACGAGAAACGGCTTCTTCTTGTCGGCGGCGATCTTGGCCATCGCCAGCGCCGCGCTCGAGTTGGTGGCGGCCATCAGCAGGTCGACGCCGCTCTGGTCGATCCATTCGCGCGCCTTGCCTGAGGCGATGTCCGCCTTGTTCAGGTAGTCCGCGGTAAGCAGTTCGATCTTCTTGCCGTTGATCGATCCGCCGGCATCCGCGATGGCCAGCTTGACCGCCTCGATCACGCCCTGGCCGGTCACATCCGCGTACAGCGACGTGAGGTCGACCACCAGACCGATTTTGATGACGTCGCCCGAAATCTGTGCGTGGCACGGTGTGGCCAGGGTAAACGCAGCCAGCCCGGCTGCCAGTGCGAATTTCGCGGATCTCATGGAGGTGCTCGCTTTCTGGTCGACCAGGGGTTTGCCCTGGCAAGACAACATCGAAACGGGTGGGTGCAGCGTCGCGCGAATTCACGCAAGCAGCTCGAACAGCGCGCTGCCAGCCCGAATTGGCAATCCCGGGATGCCATGCCCCGCACGCGAGCCCGGCGTGGCCCGCTGCAGGGCCCAGTGAGACTATGGCATGCTTGCTTATCTGTCAAATGTTAGATAGATTGCGATAGCGGCTGGCGGTCCGATGCCGGTCCGCGCGATCGTTCGCCGAGGAGCCCTACCCGATGGTGTCTGCAGCCGCGTATCAGTTCACTGTCGGCGACGCGCTTCGCAAGCAGGCGACCGTGCGCCCCGATGCGACGGCGGTAGAGGCGGACAGCCGCAGCTTCAACTATCGGCAACTGAACGCCCGCGTCAATCGGCTGGCGAATGCCCTCGCGGCGCGCGGCGTGAAGCGCGGCGATCGGGTGGCGGTGCTGGCGGAGAACTGCCTCGCCTACCTCGAGCTGGAACTCGCGGCCGCGAAACTCGGCGTCATCGTGCCCTGCCTGAACTGGCGACTGGCTCCCGAGGAGCTGTGCCACTCCATCCGGCTCACCTCGCCAGTGCTCATGTTCGTGTCGGCCCGCTATGCCGGCGCGCTCACGCGCATCGAGCACGGTGTGACGGCAGTCGTCGGCATCGAGCAGGCCTACGAGCGACTGCTCCAGGACTCCCGCGAGGACGAGCCCGGCGGCGACGCGGACCCCGAAGACGGCCTCGTGATCCTCTACACCAGCGGCACCACCGGCCTGCCCAAGGGCGCGGTGATCAGCCAGCGTGCGATGGTGGCGCGGGCGATGTGCTTTTCCAGCGAGTACGGCATCGCCGCCGAGCACACCTATGTCGCGTGGTCGCCGATGTTTCACATGGCGGCGACCGACTTCAGCCTGTCCACGATCCTGATCGGCGGCAAGGTCGTGATCCAGGACGGGTTGGACATCGACCGCCTGTGCGCGACGATCGGGCGCGAGTCCATCGGCTGGCTGGTGGCGATGCCCGGCATGATCGACGTGCTGATCGACGGCCTGCGCCGCAACAGCACGCAGCCGCGCGGCATGCGCGTGGTCGGCGCGATGGCCGATCTGGTGCCGCTACAGCAGATCGCCGAGCTGACGGGCTTGCTGAACGCACCCTACATCAACAGCTTCGGCGCCACCGAGACCGGGCTTGCGCCGGCTTCGGGCGGCCGGCTCACATCCGGTGTCGTGCCCACCAGCCTGGCCAAGCGCGAGTCGGCCTTCTGCAGCCTGCGCCTGGTCGATGCCGACGACCGCGACGTGCCGGTGGGCACGCCCGGCGAGGCGGCGGTGCGCGGGCCGATGCTGTTCTCCGGCTACTGGAATGCGCCCGAGGTCAACGCCCGCGACTTCCGGGGTGGCTGGTTTCACATGGGCGACCTGTTCGTGCGCCGGCCCGACGGCACGCTCGACTTCGTCGACCGCGTCAAGTACCTGATCAAGTCGGGCGGAGAGAACATCTACCCGGCCGAGATCGAACGCGTTCTGCTGGCGCAAGCCGATGTGGCCGATGCTGCGGTCGTGCGCCAGCGCGACGAACGCTGGGGCGAGGTGCCGGTGGCCTTCGTCGCGTTCAAGCCCGGCGCCGCGTCCGACACCGCGGCGCTGGTCGCCTGTTGCCGCGAGCAACTGGCCGGATACAAGATACCCAAGGAATTTCGTGTCGTCGAGCTGGCCGCCTTCCCGCGCAGCAGCACCGGCAAGATCCAGCGCCACGAGATCGAACGCCTGTGGCTGCAGCCCCCCGGCGCGCCAATCACCGACAACTGAACGAGACAATCATGCACCCCGAACTCGACATGAACCTGCTGCGCCGACAGAACCTGGGCGACAGCCTGCGCCGGGCGGCGCAGGCCGCGCCGGACAAGCCGGCGGTCATCTTCTACACCGTCGACGGTGTCAGCCAGACCTGCAGCTATGCGCAGCTGAACACGATGGTCAATGCCGTCGCCAACAACCTGCAGCGGCGCGGTGTCAAGAAGGGCGACCGGGTCGCCGCGCTGTCGCGCAACGGCATCCCTTTCCTGGCGCTCGGTTATGCGTTGCACAAGATCGGCGCCTGGCTGGTGCCGGTGAACTTCATGCTGCAGCCGCACGATGTGCAGCATCTGATCGAGTTCGCTGAGGCCAAGTGGTTCTTCGTCGAGGACGCACTGCTGGGCAACGTCGACGCGGTTCTGGGCAAGCTGGGGTGCGTCGAGCAGTTCGTCCAGTTCGGCGCTGCGGGCACGCCGCCGCGCGCGGGCTGGATAGCCTTCGACGCACTGCTGGACGGACCGGCGAGCGAGCCCGAAGTCTGCATCGAGGGCGAGGATGTGGCCTCGATGTTCTTCACCAGCGGCACCGAGTCGGCACCGAAGGGCGTGCTGTCCAGCCACACCAACTTCCACGCGGCGCATCTGAGCTGGGCCTTCAACTACGGTCTGTCGCAGGACGACCGCTTCCTGTTGAGCATCCCGCTGATCCACATGGCCGGCTACCTGTTCGCGAGCTTCGGTCTGGCCAACCAGGTGACTCTGGTGATGACCCAGACGCCGCAGCCGGTGCAAATGATCGACCTGATCGAGCGTCATCGTGTGACCGCGACAGCGCTGCCGCCCACGCTGTACGTGGCGATGCTATCGTGCCCGAACTTCCGCACCCGCGATCTCAGCAGTGCTTCGAAGATGCTGACCTGGGCTTCGACGATCCCGAAGGCCATGGTCGATGGCTGGAAGGAGGTGGCGCCCGCGATGCGCTTCTTTTCCGGCCAGGGGTCGAGCGAATCGACCGCCGGGCCACTGACCGGCGGCTACGTCGGCAGCTGGGCCGAAATGCCTAACGGCGATGGCCGCTGGGTCGGCCGGCCGATGTCCTTCGCAGCCGACGTGCGCCTGGTCGACGAGGACGGCAAGGACGTCGGCATCGGCGAGTCGGGCGAGCAGATCGCGCGCGGCCCGATCATCATGAAGGGCTACTACAAGAACGACGAGGTCAACCGGCGCGTGTTCCGCGACGGCTGGTTCCATACCGGCGACATCCTGTTCCGCGACGCGGCCGGCAACTACTTCTTCGCCGACCGCAAGAAGGACATGATCAAGACCGGCGGCGAGAACGTCTATTGCCAGGAAGTCGAAAGCGTCCTGGGCACCCACGCCAGCGTGATGCAGTGCGCCGTGTTCGGGCTGCCCGACGAGCGCTGGGGGGAGGTCGTGACGGCCGTCGTCATCGCGCGCCCCGGGGTCACGGTGGCCGAGGCCGAGCTGATCGAGTTCTGTCGTGGTCGCCTGCCCGGCTTCAAGGCACCGAAGCGGATCCACTTTCGCAACTCGCTGCCAATCAGTGCGGCCAACAAGATCCTCAAGCGGGATCTCAAGGCTGAGTATGCCGATGCCGCCAAGGGCGGCTGAGGCCGAAAGCCTCTCGGCGTCCAAGCCCGAAATATTTCAACCCAAGGAGTTTTTGCCATGAACCAGAAAGTCATTGTCGCCGGCGTCGGCATGATCCCCTTTGCCAAGCCCGGGGCCAGCGAGCCTTACCACGTGATGGGCGAAAAAGCCACGCGGCTGGCGCTGCAGGACGCGGGCGTCGACTACAAGGCCATCCAGCAGGCCTTTGTCGGCTATGTCTACGGCGATTCCACCTGCGGCCAGCGCGCGCTGTACCCGGTGGGCATGACCGGCATCCCGGTGCTCAACGTCAACAACAACTGCTCCACCGGCTCGTCGGCCCTGTTCCTGGCGCGCCAGGCGGTGCAGTCCGGCGCGGTCGACTGCGTGCTGGCGCTGGGCTTCGAGCAGATGCAGCCGGGCGCGATCAAGGCGGCCTTCACCGACCGACCGACACCGTTCGAGGAATTCGACCAGGCCACCGACGCGCTCGTCGGCCACCCCGAGATTCCGCTCGCACTGCGCTACTTCGGCGGCGCCGGCAAGGCCCACATGGACAAGTACGGCACCCAGCTGGAGACTTTCGCCGCCATCCGCGCCAAGGCCAGCCGGCACGCGGTCAACAACCCGCTGGCGCTTTTCCGCAAGGAGGTCACGACCGACGACGTGATGGCCTCCCCGATGCTCTGGGAAGGCGTGATGACGCGCCTGATGGCCTGCCCGCCCACCTGCGGCGCCGCTGCCGCCGTGATCTGCTCCGAAGCCTTCGCCAAGAAGCACGGCCTGAACACCCAGGTCAGCATCGCAGCCCAGGCCATGACCACCGATTTCCACAGCACTTTCGACGCGAAGGACATGATGCGCGTCGTCGGATACGACATGGCGCGCGATGCAGGCCGCCAGGTCTATGAAGCGGCCGGCATCGGCCCGGACGATGTCGACGTGGTCGAACTGCACGACTGCTTTGCGCAGAACGAGTTGATCACCTACGAAGGCCTGGGCCTGTGTCCGGAGGGCGGCGCCGAGAAGTTCGTGCGCGACGGCGACAACACCTACGGCGGCAAAGTCGTCACGAATCCGTCGGGCGGACTGCTGTCGAAGGGCCATCCGCTGGGCGCCACCGGGCTGGCCCAGTGCTACGAGCTGACGCACCAGTTGCGCGGCACCGCCGACAAGCGCCAGGTGAAGGGCGCGCGGGTGGCGCTGCAGCACAACCTGGGACTCGGTGGCGCCTGCGTCGTGACGCTCTACAAGGCCGCCTGAAGAGCAACGCCGAGGACACAACCCCATGATCGACAAAAAACACATCGGCTACGCGCCGCCCGCCATCCTGTGGGACGTGGAGAAGGGCCGCATTGCATTCTTCGCCAAAGTGATCGGCCTGACCGACCCGATCCATACCGACGAGGCCGCGGCCAAGGCCGCGGGCTACCGCGGCGTCGTCGCGCCGCCAACCTTCATCTTCGGCGCGCCGGGCGATTCGGGCGAGACGATGCAACTGATCGAGACGCTCGAGATCGACCTCGGCAAGGTGCTGCACGGCGAGCAGCGGTTCGACTATCACGCGCCGGTGTGCGCCGGCGACACGTTGCGTTTCCAGTCGAAGGTCAGCGACATCTACGACAAGAAGGGCGGCGCACTCGAGTTCGTTGTCAACGACACGAAGGTCACGAACCAGCTCGACGAGCATGTGGCCGATCTGCACGCGGTGATCGTCGTGCGCCACGGTTGAGGGAGACGCCATGAAATTCGACACTCGAAAGTTGGCCGTTGGCGATGCCTTGCCGGTGCTGCAGCTGCCCGCCATCAGCCGCACCACGCTGGCCTTGTTTGCCGGCGCCTCGGGCGACCACAACCCGATTCACATCGACATCGACTTCGCCCACAAGGCGGGCATGAAGGACGTCTTCGCCCATGGCATGTTGTCGATGGCCTACCTGGCCCGTGCGCTGACGCAGTGGGTGCCGCAGCGCAGCATCCTGAGCTACGGCGTGCGCTTTGCCGCTATCACCCAACTCGGCGACCGGGTGCAGTGCAGCGGCAAGGTGGTAGAGAAGCTGACCCACGCGGGCCGCCCCTGCGCGCGCATTGAACTCACTGCCGCCAAGCGCAGCGGTGAGGTGACGCTGGCCGGCGAAGCGCTGGTGGCGCTGGACTGACGTTTTCACAACCGACATCAAGGACACATCCATGAAGAAGCTCGAAGGCAAGGTCGCCATCGTCTCCGGTTCCGGCCGCGGCATCGGCCGCGCCATCGCGATGAAGCTGGCCAGCGAGGGGGCCAAGGTCGTCGTCAACGACCTCGACGCAGCGCCGGCCGAGCAGACCGTGGCTGAAATCAAGGCCGCCGGCGGCCAGGCGCTGGCCTGCGCCGGCAGCGTCACCGCCGACGGCTTTGCCGAGAAGTTCGTCAAGACCGCGATCGACGGTCTCGGCGGCTTGGACATCATCATCAACAACGCTGGCTACACCTGGGACAACGTGGTGCAAAAGATGACCGACGAGCAGTGGCACTCGATCCTGGACGTGCACCTCACGGCGCCGTTCAAGATCCTGCGCGCCGCTGCCGACTACTTCCGCCACCAGTCCAAGCTCGAGGCCGAGGCCGGCAAGGAAGTGTTTCGCAAGGTGGTCAACATCTCGTCGATCGCCGGCACCGGCGGAAATGCCGGCCAGGCCAACTATTCCGCCGGCAAGGCCGGCATCATCGGCCTGACCAAGGCGCTGTCCAAGGAGTGGGGGCGCTACAAGGTCAACGTGAACGCAGTCGCGTTCGGCATGATCAGGACGCGCCTGACCGAGGCCACCGCCGGCGGCAACGCCTCGATCGACGTCGAGGGCCGAAAGATCAAGGTCGGCGTCAACCCGGACCTGCTGGCGATGATGGAACGCAGCATTCCGCTCGGCCGCGGCGGCACCCCCGAAGAGGCGGCCGGCTCGGTGTACCTGCTGTGCACGCCGGAGTCGAACTACATCAGTGGCCAGACGCTGATCTGCGGCGGCGGGATTTCCATCTGACCGCCGCGCGCAGCCGACCGTGGACCTTTCTTTCAGCGACAGCGACCGCACGTTCCAGCACGAGGTGCGCGCCTGGTTCGCCGCCAATACACCCGAGCACCTGCGGCGCAAGGTGGTCACCGGGCAGATGCTGAACAAGGACGACATCGTCCAGTGGCAGCGCCGGCTCGACGAGCAGGGCTACCTGGTGGTCGACTGGCCGGCGGCGCATGGCGGCCCCGGCTGGACGCCGACGCAGCGCTACCTGTTCGATCTGGAGCGCGCCGCAGCCAACGCGCCGATCGGTTTGTCGATGGGCGTGATCATGCTGGGCCCGGTGCTGATCGCCTTCGGCACCGAGGCGCAGAAGGCGAAGTACCTGCCGCGCATCAGGCGCTGCGAGGACTGGTGGTGCCAGGGCTATTCGGAGCCTGGCGCCGGCTCCGACCTCGCCAGCCTGAAGACCAGCGCCGTGGCTGACGGTGACGACTACGTCATCAACGGCTCCAAGATATGGACCACCTACGCGCACTGGGCCAACCTGATGTTCTGCCTGGTGCGCACCGCGAACACCGGCAAGAAGCAGGAGGGCATCTCCTTTCTGCTGATCGAGATGGACCGCGCCGGCATCGAGGTGCGGCCGATCGTTTCGATCGACGGCGAGCACCACCTGAACCAGGTCTTCTTCACCGATCTGCGCGTGCCCAGATCCAACCTCGTGGGCCGGGAGGGACAGGGCTGGGAAATCGCCAAGTACCTGCTGACGCACGAGCGCACCAGCATCGCCGGGATGGCTGACAGCAAGGCCGCGCTGGTCAACCTGTACCGCGCGGCGGCCGAGCGGCGTTCGGGTGGCCAGCCCCTGATCGACGATGCCGCGATGCGCGCCAAGCTGGGGCGCGCAGAGATCGATCTGATGGCGCTCGAATACACGAACCTGCGCGTGCTTTCCGACACCGCGGCCGGCAAGGCGCCGGGGGCGGAGTCGTCGTTGCTGAAGATCATGGGCACCGCGGTGCAGCAGACGCTGTCGGAGCTCAGCGTGGAGATCGGTGCCGAGCAGGCGTGGCCGTGGCATGCGCAGGGTGCGCTCGCGGACTCCGACCACGCGCATGCGATGGAGCGCTACGCCTTTCTGCGCGCCGCCACCATCTACGGCGGCAGTGACGAGGTGCAGAAAACCGTGCTCGCCAGGTCGATGCTGGGCAAGGGCCGGGTCTGACTGGCGCACCGATACAAGCGATGGATCTGACACTCAGCCCCGAACAGAAGATGCTGCGCGATGTCGCGCAGAAATACCTGCGCGCCGAATACGCCTTCGATGCGCGCAAGCAACTGATCGCCTCCGACCTTGGCATGAGTCGCGCACACTGGCGTCGCTTTGCCGAGTTCGGCTGGCTCGGCCTGGGCCTGCCCGAAGCGCATGGCGGCTTCGGCGCGATGCCCGAGGTCATCCAGGTCGCCGAGGCTCTGGGCGCGGCGCTGGTGGTCGAGCCCTACCTGGCCAGCACGGTGCTCGCCGGCCACGCAATCGCCGGTGCCGGCAGCGCGGCGCAATGCGCGGCCCTGCTGCCGGCGATGGTGGCCGGCGAGGCCATCTACACGCTGGCTCACACCGAGGCCGATTCGCGCCATGAACTGGCTTGGGTGGCCGCCGGCGCGCGCCGGCAGGGCGGCGGCTGGGTGCTGTCCGGCCACAAGACCGGCGTGCTGGCCGCGCCCTGGGCCGATGCCTTCGTGGTCGCCGCGCGCACATCAGGCGCAACGGGCGAGCGTGACGGCATCGGCCTGTTCGTCGTTCCGGCTCAAGCCGGGGGTCTGAGCCTGACGGCCTATTCGCGCTACGACGGTGCACGTGCCGGCGAGATCCACCTGAATGATGTGGCGCTGGACAGCGCTGCCGCATTGGGTGACCCCGCTGCCGGCCTGGCCACGCTGGAACGCGCCGTCGACCTGGCCACCGTCGCGGCCTGCGCCGACGCTCTGGGCGCGATGACGGCGGTGCTGTTCAAGACCGGCGAGTACCTCGCCACCGCAGGCAGTTCGACGCGCCGCTGGCCAGCTTCCAGGTGCTGCAGCACCGTCTGGTCGAAATGTTCGCTGCGGTCGAAGCCAGCCGTTCGATGCTGCTACTGGCGGCGGCGCAGGCCGACAACCCGGTGCCCGCCGAACGCGCGCGCGCGTTCGGCGGCCAAGGTGGCGATCGGCGAGCGCGCCCGCTACGTCGCCCAACAGGGCGTGCAACTGCACGGCGGCGCGGGCATGACCGAGGAGCTGGACATTGGCCACTACTTCCGCCGCCTGACGCTTTTCCAACAGCAGTTCGGCGGCGACGATCACCACCTGCAACGCTATGTCACGCTGCGTGCGGCGTAGTGTCGGCCCACCTCCCGGCGCAGCGCAGCCGCGTCCTCCCTTTTTATGAAAGCCTCCGCATGAGTCTGATGACGTCGATGGTCTCGCCCGGCAGCGACACCTTCGCGCGCAACCGCGAAGCCTACCTCGCGCGCATCGCCGACTTGCACGCGCGCCGCGCACGCGCGCTCGTGGGCGGGCCCGAGAAGGCACGCCGGCTGCACAAGGAGCGCGGCCAACTGCTGCCGCGCGAGCGGCTGGCGGCCGTGCTCGACCCCGGTTCGCCCTTCCTCGAATTCGGCCAGCTTGCCGGCGACGGTCTGTACGAAGGCGTGCCTCCGGGCGGCAGCATCATCACCGGCGTCGGCCTGGTCAGCGGCCGGCCCTGCATGCTGATGATCCACGACGCCACGGTGAAGGGCGGCACCTACTACGGCATCACGTCGAAGAAGCACGTGCGGGCGCAGATGTTCGCGTGGCAGCACCGGCTGCCGTGTATCACGATGGTCCAGTCGGGCGGCGCGAACCTGCCCGAGCAGGCCTTCATCTTCCCCGACGATGGCCAGTTCGGTTCGATCTTCTACAACCAGATCCGCATGTCGGGCGAAGGCATCACGCAGATCGCCACGGTGCACGGCCCGTCCACTGCCGGCGGGGCGTACCTGCCGGCCTTGTGCGATGAGGCGGTGATCGTGCGCAACCAGGGCGCGATGTTTCTCGGCGGGCCGCAGCTGGTGTTCGCCGCGACCAAGGAGGTGGTCGACGTTGAGACGCTCGGCGGCGGCGACATGCACAGCCGCGTCAGCGGAGTCACCGACCACCTCGCCGAGAGCGACGGCCACGCGATCGCGATCGTGCGCGACATCGTCGCCAACCTGGGCACCGGTCCGAAGCAGCGCTGGGACGTGGCGCCCGCCCGCCCGCCACGCCACGACCCGCGCGAGATCTACGGCATCGTTAGCGCCGACACGCGCCACCCGACCGACAACCGCGAGGTGCTGGCGCGCCTGATCGACGACAGCGAGCTGCAGGAGTTCAAGCCGTTGTTCGGCAGCTCCTTGATCTGCGGCTTTGCGCGCATCAAGGGCTTCCAGGTCGGCATCCTGGCGAACAACGGCGTGATCTTCTCCGAATGCGCGCTCAAGGGCGCGCACTTCATCGAGCTCGCCTGCCAGCGCGACATCCCGCTGCTTTTCATCGCCGACGTGTCGGGTTTCATGGTCGGCCAAGCGGTCGAGCGCGAAGGCATTGCCAAGCACGGCGCGAAGTTCATGACCGCGATGGCCTCGGCCAACGTGCCGCGCTACACGCTGATCACCGGCGGCTCGTATGCCGCTGCCTACCTGGCGATGTGCGGCCGCCCGTTCAAGCCGCACGTGATGATGATGTGGCCCACCGGCCGCGCCGCGCTGATGGGGCCCGAGCAGGCGGCGACGACGATGACGATGGTGCGCGACAACATCCACGAGCGCGAGGGCACGAGCTGGACCGAGGAGGAGAAGGAGCGTTTCAAGGAGCCGATCCGCAAGCAGTTCGAGAGCTTCGCCAGCCCCTACAACTATGCCGCCAACATGTGGTGCGACATGGTGATCGACCCGCTCGAAACGCGCGACACGATGGCGCTGCTGTTTGAGATGGCGGGCCGCCAGCCGCAGCGCGACACGCATTTCGGCGTGTTCCGGATGTAGGGCCGCGGCCAGGCACACCACCCCATGCTCGAAAACATCCTCCAGGGCTGCCGCGTCATCGACCTGACGCAGAACGTCGCCGGCCCGTTCTGCACCCAGATCCTCGGCGACCTCGGCGCCGAGATCATCAAAGTCGAACGCCCCGGCAGCGGCGACGACGCGCGCCAGTGGAAGCCGCCCGAGGTGGCCGGCATCTCGACTGGCTTCGCGGCGCTGAACCGCAACAAGAAGAGCGTCTGCATCGACCTCGACAGCGCCGCGGGCCAGAAGCTGGTCGCGCGCCTGGCGGCCGGTGCCGACGTGCTGGTGCATTCGCTCAAACCCGGCAGCGCCGAAGCGCGCGGCCTGGGCGACGACCACCTGCGGCCGGCCAATCCGCGCCTGGTGTACTGCGCGATCAGCGCCTTCGGCGAGGTCGGCCCGATGCGCGCGCTGCCGGGCTACGACCCGTTGATGCAGGCCTTCACCGGCATCATGAGCGTCAGCGGCCACGAAGGCGACGAGCCGGCGCGTGTCGGCGTGTCGCTGATCGACATGGGCACCGGCATGTGGGCAACGATGGCGATCCTGGCCGCGCTGCTGCGCTGCGCCACGACAGGCGAAGGTATGCGGGTGCACGCGAGCCTGCTCGAGACCGGCCTGTCGTGGATGACGGTGCCGGTGGCGAACTATCTGGCCACCCAGCGCCTGCCGCGCAAGATGGGCTCGGCGATGGCGATGATGGCGCCCTATGAACTCTTCGACAGCGCCGACGGCAAGGTCTTCATCGCCGCGGCCAACGACCGGCTGTTCGGCCGTATCTGCAGCGCTCTGGGGTCCGCCGAGCTGGCGCAGGACCCGCGCTTCGTCAACATGTCGGCGCGCATTGGGCACCGTGAGGCGCTGCACGCCGAGCTGGAGGCGCGAACCCGGCAACGCAGCACCGCCGACATTGTGGCCGCGTTGCGCGCAGCCGGCGCGCCGTGCAGCGAGATGCACGACGTGGCGCAGATGCTGGCGCACGAACAGGTGCAGGCCGTGGGCATGCTCGGCGACCTGCCGCTGCCCGGCGCGCCGCAGCACAAGGCGATGGGCCTGCCGTTCAGTTCACAGGGCCGGCGCGGGCGCAGCGGCCAGGCGCCGCCGACGCTGGGCGCGAACACGGCCGAGGTGCTGACTGCGCTGGGACTGGATGCGAACGAACTGGCGACGCTGCGACGCCAGCGCATCGTTGACTGACACAAGCAACCTCAACCATCACATGAACTTCGACTACACCGAAACCCAGGGCCAGATCCGCTCCGCCGTCAAGGACCTGTGCAAGGGCTTCGGCCCCGAGTATTGGCGCCAGTGCGCGCAAGACGGCGCCTACCCCGAAGCATTCGTCGACGCGATGGCCAAGGCCGGCTGGCTGGCCGCGCTGATCCCCGAGGAATACGGCGGCGCCGGGCTGCCGCTGCTGGACGCTTGCCTGATCCTGCAGGAGATCAACCAGAACGGCGGCAGCGCCGTGCACTGCCATGCGCAGATGTACACGATGGCGTCGATCCTGCGCCACGGCAGCGAAGCGCAGAAGCGCGCGACGCTGCCGCGCATCGCCGACGGCAGCCTGCGCCTGCAGGCCTTCGGTGTGACCGAGCCCGACGCCGGCTCGAACACACTGGCCATCAAGACCTTCGCGCGCAAGGTGCCGGGCGGCTATGTCGTCAACGGCCAGAAGATCTGGACCTCGCGCTACAGCCATTCGCACATGTACCTGATGATCGCGCGCACCACGCCGATCGACGCGGTGAAGAAGAAGACCGATGGCCTGAGCCTGTTCCTGATCGACATCGCGAAGGCGGGGTCGGCGCTGAAGGCGACGCCGATCCGCACGATGATCAACCACCACACCTTCCAGGTCTTCATCGACAACCTCAAGCTCACCGACGACGACCGCATCGGCGAGGAAGGCAAGGGCTTCCACTACCTGCTGGATTCGCTGCATTCCGAGCGCCTGCTGGTGGCCAGCGAGGCCATCGGCGACGGGCACTGGTTCGTCGGCAAGGCGGCGCGCTACGGCAGCGAGCGCATCGTCTTCGACCGGCCCATCGGTTCCAACCAGGGCGTGCAGTTCCCGATCGCCCGCGCCCACATGAACATCGAGGCCGCCGAGCTGATGCGCAACAAGGCCGCCACGCTGTTCGACGCCGGCCAGCCCTGCGGGCGCGAGGCGACGATGGTCAAGTACCTCGCCAGCGAAGCGGCCTGGGAAGCCGCCGAGGCCGCGATGACGACCTTCGGCGGCTACGGCGTCGCCTGCGAGTACGACATCGAGCGCAAATGGAAAGAGAGCCGGCTGTTCCGCACCGCGCCGATCTCCAACAACCTGGTGTTGGCGCAGGTGGCCGAGCACCTGCTGGGCATGCCGCGTTCGTATTGAGGACCCCATGGACTACGAAACGCTGCTGATCCAGCCCGCACCGGGCACCGCACCGGAGGACGGTATCCGCTGTCTGGTGCTGAACCGGCCCGACGTGATGAACGCGATGAACACCCAGATGTTCGTCGACCTGCGCAACGCGCTGCACGAACTGGCATTCGACGACAGCCTGCGCGTGTTGATCTTCAGCGGCGCAGGCGAGCGCGCCTTCTGCACCGGCGGCGACCTGAAACAGCGCAACGGCATGACCGACGCCGCCTGGCGCAAGCAGCACCAGCTCGCCGAGGAAGTGCTGCTCGCGGTGAAAGACTTTCCGCGCCCCACGATCGCCGCGGTCGAAGGCCATGCGCACGGCGGCGGCTGCGAGCTGGCGCTGATGTGCGACTGGATCGTCGCGGCGCGAACGGCGGTGTTCTCGCTGCCCGAAGTGCGGCGCGGCATCATGCCCGGCGGCGGCGGCATCCAGAACCTGGTGCGCGCCGTCGGCGCGCGGCGTGCCAAGCAGCTGCTGCTGACGGCGCGGCGATTCTCGGCCGAGCAAGCGGCCCAGTGGGACATGGTGACGACGCTGGCCGAGCCCGGCCAGGCCCTCAGCGGGGCGGTGGCCGAAGCGCGCGAGATCGTGCTGGCCGCGCCGATGGCGGCGCACTACGCCAAGCTCGCCGCGTCGCGCGGCGGCGAAGTCGACTTCCACACCGGTTACGCGCTCGACATCGCCGCCTACAACGTGCTGGTGTCTTCGGAAGATCGGCTCGAAGGGGTGAAAGCCTTCAACGAAAAGCGCGTGCCGCGCTGGAGCGGACGCTAAGTGTTCAACAAGATTCTGATTGCCAACCGTGGCGAGATCGCCTGCCGCATCGCCCGCACCTGCCAGCGCCTCGGCGTCGCCGTGGTCGGCGTGCATTCGAGTGCCGACCGTGCTGCGCTGCACACGGCCGTGATTGGCGAATCGATTGGCCTGGGCGGCGCCAGCGCGGCCGACAGCTACCTCCGCATCGACGCGGTGATCGCCGCCGCGCTGCGCAGCGGTGCGCAGGCCATTCACCCGGGTTACGGCTTCCTGGCCGAGAATCCCGCGTTCGCGCGCGCGGTCGAGGCCGCCGGGCTGGTCTTCATCGGCCCGACGCCCGAGGTCATCGAACGCCTGGGCAACAAGGCCTCGGCGAAGGCCGAGGCCCGTGCGGCCGATGTGGCGGTGCTCGGCGGTGGCGAGCAGGCCAGTGCCGACGCCGTGGTCGTGGCCGACTGGGCGCGTGCACTGCCGCTGCCGGTGCTGCTCAAGCCCGCTGCGGGCGGCGGCGGCAAGGGCATGCACGTGGTGCGGCAGCACGGCGCTCTGCTCGATGCCATCGGCACGGCGATGCGCGAAGCCAGGAGCGCCTTCGGCGACCCGTCATTGATCGTCGAGCCGTACATCGAACGCGGCCGGCATGTCGAAGTGCAGATCGCGGGCGACGGGCGCGGCAACGTCATCCACCTGTTCGAGCGTGAATGCACGCTGCAGCGCCGGCACCAGAAGCTGATCGAAGAGGCGCCCGCCGCGTTGCTGCCGGCCGGCCTGCGCGAACTGATGCTGGCCGATGCGGTGCGGCTCGCGCAGCGGCTGAACTACCGCGGCGTCGGCACGGTCGAATTCCTCGTCGCCGGCGACCGGCACTGGTTCCTCGAGGTCAACCCGCGGCTGCAGGTCGAGCACCCGGTGACGGAAGAGGTGACCGGCGTCGACATCGTCGAGCTGATGCTGCGCGTGGCGGCCGGCGAGGGCCTGCCGCTGCGCCAGGCCGACGTGGCGCTGCGCGGCCACGCGGTCGAGGCGCGCGTCTGTGCCGAGGACGCCGCGCACGACTTCATGCCCTCCACCGGCGAGATTATCGACGTGCAGTTCCCCGGCATCGGCGTGCGTGTCGAGACCGGCGTGCGCGCCGGCTCGGTGGTCACGCCGTACTACGACTCGATGCTGGCCAAGCTGATCGTGCACGCGCCGGATCGTGATGCCGCCCTCGACCGCCTCGCGCTCGCGCTCGGCGAAACGCGCGTGCTTGGCGTGACGACGAACTGCCGCTTCCTGCAGCAGCTGATCGCGTTGCCGCAGACGCGCGACGCCAGCTTCCACACCCGCAGCGTCGACGAAGTGCTGGCGCAAGGCGGTGCCGACGCCGCGCCGCCACGGCTGCTGGCCGCGGCGGCGGCCTGGTGGTTGGTCGATGCGCGCCAATCCGGCGCGGGTTACGGTGCCTGGTCGGAGCCCGACGTCACCGGCTGGCAGATGGACGCCGGCGACGACCCGTTGACGGCGGTGCCGACGCTGCTGCTGCGTGACGGCAAGCATCTGCACCCGATCCGCTTCGGCGCGCCGCGGGCGAATGGCGAACTGCTGGTGCAGGTGGATGACGAGCGCATCCGCCTGTCGCTGCGCGCCCAGGGCGAGCTGTGGCAGCTGGGCGTCGGCGATGCCGTCGAGACCCTGGCCATCGCGCGCCGCGACCACGACCTGTTCGTGCAGGCCCAGGGCAGGGCGTTCATCTTCGAGGCCATCGCGTATCTGGCCCAGGCCGCTGCGGCGCTGGTGACCTCGGGCGAGCTTCGCACGCCGATGATGGGCACGATTCTTCAAACCCACGCCGCGGTGGGCGACGCGGTGCGTGCCGGCGACGTGGTGGTGACCATGGAGTCGATGAAGATGGAAATGAAGATCTGCGCCGAGCACGACGGCGTGCTGCGCAGCCTGACGGTGGCGGCGGGGCAGACGGTAGAGCGCGGCCTGGTGGTGGCGGTGGTCGACGCCGCAGCATCGGCATCGCGCGTGGCGCCCATTCAATGACAACGAGGAGACGACGTTGAAGTACGAATCGATCAGGCTGGACATGGACGGCGAGTACGTCGCGCGGCTGACGCTGGCGCGCCCCGACATCCAGAACGCGATGAGCATGGGGCTGGTGCAGGAACTGCGCCATGCGCTGCGTGTGATCGCCGCCAACGCCAAGCTGCGCGCAGTGGTGCTGACGGGCGAGGGCAAGTCCTTCTGTGCCGGCGGTGACCTGAACTGGATGCAGAGCGTTCTCAAGCAGAGCCGCTCCGAGCGCATCGCGGAGTCGAAGGTGCTGGCCGAGCTGTTCTACGAATTCGACAACCTGCCCAAGGTCGTCGTCGGCCGCATCAACGGCGCGGCCACCGGCGGCGGCTTCGGCATGACCTGCATCTGCGACGTCGGGGTGGCCTCGACCGCCGCGCGCTTCTCGCTGACCGAAGCTCGCCTGGGCCTGCTGCCGGCGAACATCAGCCCCTATGTGGCGCGCCGCATCGGTCTGGCGCGCTCACGCCGCTACGCGCTGACGGCGCAGTTCATCGATGCCGCGCAGGCCGAGCGCATCGGCCTGGTCGATCGCGTTGCCGTGCCCGAAGAACTGGACCGCGCGGTGGAGGAAGAACTGGCACTGATCATGGCGATCCCGGCCGGTTCGATCGCGTCGACCAAGAAGCTGTTCAACGACGTGATCGGCCGCCCGCCGCGCGATTGCATGGACTACACCGCCGGCGCGCTGGCCGACGCCTGGGAGACCGAGAACGCCGGCGAAGGCATCGCCGCTTTCCTCGCCAAGCGCCCGGCGGCCTGGAAGGTCACGCGCGGTTGAGGCGCTCAATTCTCTCCATCAAGAGGCCATCAATCCATGAAAGATTTCGAGACCATCCGGCTCGTGTTCGACGCGGCCGGTGTGGCGCGCCTCACGCTGGCCCGGGCCGACGTCCACAACGCCCTGAACCCGACGATGTTTCAGGAGATCGGCCAGGCGCTCGACCGCATCGAAGCCAACCCCGCGGCGCGCGTGGTGGTGCTCAGCGGTGACGGCGAGAATTTCTGCGCCGGCGGCGACTTTCGCTGGCAGCAGAGCCAGGGCAGCCAGGACCGCGCCAGCCGGATCCGCAGCGGCGCGCCGTTGGCCGCGCTGCTGGCGCGACTCGACAGCTTCGGGCGCCCGATCATCGGCCGCATCAACGGCTCGGCCTACGGCGGTGGCGTCGGCCTGATCGCCATCTGCGACGTCGCGGTGGCGGTGGACAGCGCGCGCATCTCGCTGAGCGAGGTGCGCCTGGGCCTGGTGCCCGCCACCATCTCGCCCTACGTCGCGGCCAAGCTCGGCCCGAGTCACGCGCGGCGCGTGTTCCTGAACGGCAAGATCATGTCAGCCGCCGAGGCGCAGCGCTACGGTCTGGTGCACGAGGTGGTCGCGGCGGCGGAACTCGACAACGCGGTCAATGCCGAGATCGACCTGGCGCTGGCCTGTGCGCCGGGTGCGGTGCAGATAACCAAGAAGCTGGTGCAGTTCGTCCTGGGCCACGACACCGCGGACAACCTGATTTACACGGTCGACCGCCTGGCCGATTTCTGGGAAACCGAGGAAGCGCGCGAGGGCCTGAAGAGCTTCTTCGAGAAGCGCGCGCCGGCGTGGCGCCGCAAGCACGAGCCCGCCGCCTGAATCAACCCATCCCGACAGAAAGACACCACCATGAACGACGCAGACACCGTGATCTACGAGGTGCGCGACGGCATCGCCACCGTCAAGATCAACCGCCCCGAAATCCGCAACGCGCTGTCGCCGGCGGCGGCGAACCGGCTGCACGATTGCTGGGGCGAGGTCGACGCCGACAAAAGTGTGCGCGTGGCCATCCTGACCTCGGCCGACTGCGGCACCTTTTGCGCCGGGCTGGACCTGCGCGAAGCTGCGCGCGTGAAGAAGGAAGAGGGTGTCGACATCCTGACCAAGATGAAAGACCCGTTCCACGGCCGCCAGCGCCGCGTTGCCAAGCCCATCATCGCGGCGATGACCGGGCACCTGATCGCCGGCGGCATGATGCTGAGCCTGAACTCCGACCTGCGCGTCGGCCTGAAGGGCACCCAGGTCGGCATCACCGAAACCCGCATTGCCGGGCGCGGCAGCCCGTGGGCGATCCCGCTGCTGTGGATGCTGCCGCAGCCGCTGCTGATGGAGATGGTGCTGACCGGCGACCTGTACCCGATCGATACCTTCCACCAGCTCGGCTTCATCAACTACCTCGAAGACACGCCCGATGCGGTGCGCGCCCGCGCCCAGTCGCTGGCCGAGCGCATCCGCGACAACGCGCCCCTGTCGGTGATGGCGGGCAAGGAATCGATCCTGACGGCGATGAGCGCCGGCTGCGACGCCGGCATGGCGCTGGCCCACAACATCTACCGTGCCGCCTACGCCAGCGAGGACGCGCAGGAAGGCCCGCGCGCCTTTGCCGAGAAGCGCAAGCCGGTGTGGAAGGGGCGCTGACGGGCCGGGCTGCGAAGGAGGACGGCGCGTGACCGACATTCAGCCCCCGAACGGGATGCACGTCATCGAGCGCGGCTGGCTGTCCAGCAACAGCGTGCTGTTCCGCGGCGCGCGAGCCAGCGTGCTCGTCGACAGCGGCTATGGCTCGCACGCGCGACAGACCACCGCGCTGGTCGCCACGGCACTTCGCGGGCGTGCGCTCGACCAGGTCGTCAACACCCACCTGCACAGTGACCACTGCGGCGGCAATGCGGCGCTCCAGCAACTCTATCCGGCAGTGCGGACGCTGATCCCGCCCGGCATGTCCAGCGCGGTCGCGGACTGGGATCCGGTTGCCCTCGGCTACGTCCCGACCGGGCAGGACTGCCCGCGCTTCGGGTTCGACGCCCACGTGCTGCCCGGCACCGAGATCGAGCTGGCCGACACGATGTGGCAGGTCCACGCCGCACCCGGCCACGATCCGGATTCAATCATTCTGTTCGAGCCGCAGTCGCGCATGCTGATCTCGGCCGATGCGCTGTGGGAGAACGGCTTCGGCGTGGTCTTCGAGGAACTGGAAGGCATCGCCGCATTCGGCCAGGTGGGGGCCAGCCTCGACCTGATTGAGCGGCTCGACCCCCAGTGGGTCATCCCCGGTCATGGTCGGATGTTTCCCTATGCGGCTGAGGTTCTCGGCCGGGCGCGAGCGCGCCTCGATGCCTTCATCGAGAACCCGGAACGGCACGGCCGCCACGCGGCCAAGGTGATGCTGAAATTCAAGCTGCTGGACAGCAGGCAGATGCCGCTGGCCGAATTGGTTGCATGGGCCGCCGCCACGCGCCACTTCCAGACGATTCACCAACGCTTCGCCGCGTCGACGCCGGTGCGCGACTGGATCGGGCAGCTCATGCAGGAGCTCGTGCGGTCGTCGGTGCTGCGACGCGTCGGCGACACGATCCACGATGGCTGAGTTTCCCGAACCCATCCCTTGCTGAGCCCACTGCGGCTGCGCGAACTCGAACTGCCGAACCGTATCGTCGTCTCGCCGATGTGCCAGTACGGCGCCGCGGATGCCGCAACGCTCCCTTACTGATCACGAAAGGCAAAACCCCTCATAGCCTTGGGCGGCGACTTCGGCAAGCCGCTGGCGATACCGCGGGGCGCCACCGTTGTAGATAAGGTAGCGGATCTTGTCGTGCCCTTCGAGGTTGGAGTTGTAGCCCGTGAACCATGACTTCGCCTTGCGCAACAGCAGCCCCTGGTACAGCTCCTTCACGTGCTCCGTCCACAGCGTCTCTGCTTCCACGGTGGGCTGGACGCGAGTGATTCCGTGCTGCACGACGTGCTCGAACAGCGAACTCGCCCAGTCGACCACCGTCTCGATGCCGCGCGGAAAGTTCGTTGACAGCGAGGCGCTCTGCGGCCCGGCCAGCATGAACAGGTTGGGAAATCCGGCAGCCTGCAGGCCCAGGTAGTTGACCGGCCCGTCACGCCATTTGTCGCGCAGGTGTTCGCCGTTCACGCCGACGAAGTCGATGTTGTCGAAGGCACCGGTCACCGCATCAAAGCCGGTGGCGTAGACGATCAGGTCGAACTCGTAATCGCGCTCGCTGGTGCGGATGCCGGCGGGCGTGATGCGCTCGATGGGCGTGTCGCCGATGCTGACCAAGTGCACGTTGTCGCGGTTGTAGGCTTCGTAGTAGCGCGTCTCCATCGGCACGCGCTGCACGCCGAAACCGTGGTCCTTGGGGATCAGTTTTTCGGCCAGCACCGGGTCTTTAACGCGCTGGCGGATCTTGTCGGCGACGAAGGCCGAGAACTCAGCATTGGCGGCCTCGTCCATCAGTACGTCGCGGAAGTTGCCGAGCCAGATCGCGAAGCCCGGTGTGGCATACAGCCGCTCCCAGAACGCCAGGCGTTCGTCGCGCGGCACCTCTGCGACCCGGCGCCGGTCCGGCCCGTGGATGAAGCCGCCGGGAGTCAGGTCGCACTTCTTGAAGATCTCTTCGTAGCGGGCCCGGATGGCGGCCATCTCGGCCGGCGGGATCGGTGCGTTGTGCAAAGGCGCGCACCAGTTGGGCCGGCGCTGGAACACCGTGAGCTCCCCGACCTTGTCGGCGATCGCGCCGATCAGCTGCACGCCGGTGGCGCCGGTGCCGATGACTGCCACCCGCTTGCCCGCCAGGTCCACCGCTTCCTTGGGCCAGTGATAGGTGTGGAAAGACGGCCCGTGGAAGCTCTTCATGCCCTTCAGGCGCGGCATCGTGGGTGCGGACAGCAGCCCGATCGCGGTGAGCAGGAAACGGCACGTCAGGGTGCGCCCGCCGGCCAGCTCGAGTGTCCACAGGTTGTTGATCTCGTCGAAGGTGGCGCACTCGAGCAAGCAGCCGAACTGGACGTGCCGGCGCAGATCGAACTTCTCGACCACGTGGTTCACGTAGCGCAGGTTTTCCGGCTGCGGCGAGAAGTGTTCCGTCCAGTCCCACTCGGCCAGAAGCTCTTTCGAGAACGCGAAGCCGTAGGTGTAGCTCTCCGAATCGAAACGGCAGCCGGGGTAGCGGTTCCAGTACCAAGTGCCGCCAACGTCGTCGCCGCGTTCGAGCACGGTGACGTCGGCACCGACCTGCAACAGCTTGTGCAACTGATACAGGCCGCACATTCCGGCGCCGATGATCACGAACTCACGGTCTGGTGCTTTGCGGGCGGCGGGCAGGTCGTTGGGCAAAACTGTTCTCCGTGTTCAGGCGCCCCTGCATGGCAAACCCCGAAGGGGTCAGAGCGGGGCAGGACGGAATTCTAGCGCCATCAACGACCAAACGTTTGTTCGACCCCGCGATCTAGGGGTGGTCAGGGTCGGGTCAGTCGCGAGCCCAAGTCGGAAGGCGTTTTTCCGTGAATGCGGCCAGACCTTCGCGGCAGTCGTCGGTGCCGAAGACGGTCGATATGAGGTCGACCGCATTGGCCGCGCCCTGCCGGTAGCCGTTGTCAGTGGCCCGCACGAAGGCGGCCTTGCCGAGCCTCATCAGCGCGGGTGACTTCGCCGCGAAGACGCGCGCCAGCTTGTGCGCCTCACTCAGCACGAGATCGGCCGGCGCGGTGCGGCTGACGAGGCCGAGCGTCATCGCTTCGCGGGCATCGAAGACGCGGCCGGTGAACAGCAGGTCGAAGGCGCGGTAGCGCCCGACGATCCGAGGCAGATGGGTGAAGTGGATCGCGGGCAGCAACCCGACCTCGAGCTCGGGGTAGCCGAAGCTGGCATCGTCGGCGGCGACCAGCATGTCGCAGGTGATCGCCACGGACATGCCGCCGCCGCGCACTGCCCCGCTGATGGCGGCGATCGTCGGTTTGGGCAGGCCGGACTGCAGTTCAAACAACTGCGAGTACAGCCTGTCGACTGTCGCGTGCGCCTCGGCGGGAGAACTGTCTTTGAACCGTGGCAAATCCAGTCCGGCGCAAAAGCGGCTCGGGATGGCGCTGCCCAGCACAACCGCGCGCACGCGCGGGTCGCGCCCGGCCTCGCGCAGGGCGGCCATCAGTGCGTCCAGCAACGCATCGGTGAGTGCATTCACCGGCGGGTTGTCGAGCAGGATCTCGGCGATGCCGTCGGTCACTTCGAGTCGGATCATCTCTTTCGCAGTCGAAATTCAACAGCCTGTCAGGGCACACCGAGCATGGAAAGCGCGTCGACGTACCCGGAATCGCGGGCATCGATGCCGCCGACGCTCGGGCCGACACGCCGCAACAGGCCGTCGTTCAAGCCATACACCAGCCCGTGCACCTCGACGGCCTGTCTGCGCTCCCAAGCGCGGCGCAACACCGTGGTGCGGCAGACATTGCTGACCTGCTCGATTACGTTGAGCTCGCACAGCAGCGCCGCCCGCGCGTTGGCATCATCGATACCGTCGAGCCGAGGCGCATGTTTGCGCGCCACATCTTCCAGGTGGCGCAGCCAGTTCTCGGCCAAGCCGGTGCGGCGGCCGTCGATCACCGCCTGCACGCCGCCACATCCGTAGTGTCCGACCACCAGCACGTGCTCCACTTTCAACACCTCGACCGCGTAGTGCAGCACGGTCAGGCAATTGAGGTCGGAGTGCACGACCAAGTTGCCGACATTGCGATGCACGAAGACCTCGCCCGGGCGCAGGCCGACTATCTCGTTGGCCGGCACACGGCTGTCGGAGCAGCCGATCCACAGATACCGGGGTGCTTGCTGCCGGGCCAGCCGCGAGAAGTATTCAGGATCCTTCGCCGCGCAGCGTGCCGACCAGGCGCGGTTGTTGTCGAAGAGGGGATCTAAGCTGCACATCGTGAATCCTTTCAACGAAATCGACCGCGCCCGCTCGATGCTTTGCGAGGTGGACGATCTCAGTTCCTGTTTCATTGACGCCTGACCGCTGCGCAATGCCGTCACGCCGGTTCGATCGGATGTCGACGGCGCGCCAAGGCCAGCGAGCCCGAACATCGGGCCGCTCAGCCCTCGTTGCCCGCAGCCAGCTTCGCACGCAGTTCAACCACGGTTTCCGGATTGACGAGCGACGACAGGTCGCCCGGGCTGTCGCCACGATATACAGCGCGCACCACGCGCCGCATGACCTTCATGTTGCGTGTCTTCGGCAGATCGCTGACGAGCAACACCTGCCGTGGCCGGTACGAACTGCCCATGCCACGCACGACCGCGGCGGACAGTTCGTGCTCCAGCGCCGCGTCGGCCGGCACGCCCGGCATCGGCACGCACACACAGACGATGGCCGAGCCCTTGATTTCGTCGGGCACCCCGATCACCGCCGCCTCGGATATCTTGCCGGTCCCGGTCAGCAGCGTCTCGATCTCGGACGGGCCGGTGCGCTTGCCCGAGACCTTGATCGTGTCGTCGCTGCGGCCGAGGATGTAGTACAGGCCTTCGGCGTCGCGCATGGCGAAGTCGCCGTGGACCCAGATGCCGGGCAGGGTGCGCCAGTAGCTGTCAAGATAGCGTTCGTCGTCGCGCCACAGGCTTTTCGTAAAGCCGATGTTCGGATTGCGCAGCACGAGTTCGCCGACCTGCCCGTCGGCCACCGGCCGGCCGGCGTCATCGACGATGTCGGCGCCCACGCCGAGCCCGCCCATGCCGAACGATCCCGGCCGAAGCGGGTGGTGCATGGTGCCGGTGAAGTTGCAGCCGCCCACTTCGGTGCCGCCAACGATGTTCAGGAAAGGCAGCTTGTTCTTGCACACGTGCTCGAAGAACCAGCGCCAAGGCGCTTCGGTCCAGGCCTCGCCGCCCGACACGGCGATGCGCAACGCGGACAGGTCGAAACCCTCGACCTCGGCGTTGCCGTGGCGCATCAGGCCGCGGATCAGGGTTGGCGCAACGCCGACGTAGGTGACCCGGTGGTCCTGCAGCAGCCGCCAGAAGCGCCCGCTGTCCGGAAAGTCGGGCGTGCCCTCCGCGACCAGCAGGCTGCCGCCGAAGTAGCTCGGGATACAGGCGCACATCGCGCCCACCATCCAACCCATGTCGCTCATGAAGAAGAAGCGGTCGCTCGACTTGAAGTCGGCGCAGATGTGCATGTCGCGCGTGACCATCGAGCCGAGGAAGCTCACGTGTGTCCAGACGCAGCCCTTGGGCTTGCCGGTGGTGCCCGAGGTGTAGAGCAGTACTGCGGGGGCGTCGGCGGCCATTTCCATCGTCGGCAACGCGGCGGGCTGGATCGCGACGGCAGCGGCCCAGTCATGGTCGCGGTCCGGCGACATCGGGCAATCCAGCGCGTCGCCGAGGTGGCGCAGCACCAGCACGTCGCGCACGCTGGGCACGTCGCGCAGCGCGTCGTCGAGCACCGCCTTCATTGCGCCCGGTGTGCCGCGGCGCCAAGTGCCGTCGACCGTCAGCACGACCTTGGCTTCGCCGTCGTTCAGGCGAGAGATCAGTGGCTGCGGGCCGAAACCCGAGAACAAGGGCATGACGACGGCACCGATCTTCATCACGGCGAAGAAAGCGATGAAGGTTTCCGGCAGGTTCGGCATGTAGAGGCCGACGCGGTCGCCAGGCTGGACGTCGAGTGCCTGCAACGCGCCGGCCAGCCGGCAGACTTCGGCGTCGAATTCGCGGTAGCTCAGGCTACGCTGTGCGCGTCGGTCTTCGCCCTCCCATACCAGGAAGGGCTGGTCCCACACCGGCGTGTCGCGATGCCGGTCGATGCAGTTGAGCACGATGTTCGTCGTGCCACCGACGCACCAGCGTGCCCACTCGATGCCACGCGAGGTGTCGAGCATCTGCTCGTACGGCTTGAAGAAGCGGAAGTCGCAAAACTCGAATACCTGCTGCATCAGCCAGGCCGGGTCGGCGTCGGCGCGGCGTGACAGGGCCTGCAAATCGGGCTCGCCGGTGCGGCGGATGAAGGCACCGAGATTCGAGTGCGCGACAGTCTCAAGTGTCGGAAGCCAGTCGAACGGTCGTTTGGTAGAATTCATTGAAGTAGCGTAGCCGAAGCGACCGGCGCAGTCCAGCGGAGACGCGCCGGACCGATCCCGGCGATCCGCGCGCATCATGAATCAGGAGAAGCACCATGCATGTCGATGAAGCGATCCGCAGCCGCAAGTCGGTCCGGCGGTTCCTGCCCGCCCCAGTGCCTGCCGCAGTGGTGAGCCACATTCTGAGCGTGGCCGCGCGGGCGCCGAGCGGCAATAACGTGCAGCCCTGGCGCGTGTACGTGGTCGCCGGCGAGCGCCGCGAAAAGCTGTGCGATGCCATCGTCGAGGCCGCCAGCGGCGACCCGGATCGCCACCAGCCGGAATACGCCTACTATCCGACGAGCTGGTTCGAGCCGTATCTCGAACGCCGGCGTCGCTGCGGCTTCGGCCTGTATGCCACGTTGGACATCGGCCGCGACGACAAGGTCGCGCGCGAGCGCCAGATGCTACGCAACTACACGTTCTTCGACGCGCCGGTGGGGCTGATCGTTACGCTCGACCGGCGCCTGAACACCGGCAGCTTCATGGACGTGGGCATGTTCATCCAGAACATCCTGGTGGCGGCGCGCGCCCAAGGGCTGCACACCTGTGCCCAGGCCGCGTTCGCCTGGTTTCACAAGATCGCTCGCGAGCATCTTCCGATGGGTGACAACGAGATCCTGTTGTGCGGCATCGCGCTCGGGCACGAAGACGTGGACGCACCGGAGAACGCTTTCATTACCGAGCGTGCCGGCCTCGGCGAGTTTGTCAGTTTCCATGGGTTCGAGGGGGGCGCGTGAAAACGGCACCTTCATGCCGCCTGAATCGATGAGCGTGTGACGAGGCCGCGAAAGTCGTTGCTTATCGTGTATCACACGATGACCGGCGGCACGCTGCAGATGGCGCTTGCGGCCGCAGTCGGGGCGCAAAGCGAGGGCACTGTCGCCGTGCGATTGCTGGACGCTCAGAATGCCGGGCCCGACGATGTCTTGGCAGCTGACGGCCTGATCTTCGCCACGCCCGAAAATCTGGCCGCGATGTCGGGCATGCTGAAAGATTTTTTTGACCGCAGCTATTACGCGGTACTCGATTGCATCAATGGCCGTCCATACGCGATCATGGTTTGCGCCGGCAGTGACGGCAGCAACGCCGTCCGTCAGATTGAGCGCATCGCCACGGGATGGCGGCTGCGGCGCATCGTCGAGCCGGTGATTGTCTGCACTCATGCCCAGACACCAGCCGACATCCTGCGCGCAAAGCAGATCGACGGTCAGGCACTTGCGCGATGCGAAGAACTAGGCACGGCCTTCTCGGCGGGGCTGGCCTTGGGTGTCTACTGAAAGTTGCGCCGCCGCATGGAGGGACGCCGTTTCACCATGTTTCGCGGTGCCGGCTGCCCGTGAAGGCGCGAAAGGTGCCGTACCCTTGTTGCAGAAAGCCAGCGCCTCGGGCATCACGCGCGCACGTTGTGGCTGGCAAGCGTCGTGCTCCCGACTCGAACCGAATCACGCCGTATTCCCCTCGTAGGAAATGACAACGCCATCTTGAAGTCGCGGTTCGTCAGGTCGAAGCGGCGGGCTGTTCTTGTGTCCGGCCTTTCAACGCTTAACCCACCGGAATGCTTGAACCCTTCCCGCCGATCGATGCCGTGCTGCGCGGCATGGTTGTCGCGCTGCTGCTGCTGGCCGCCGGACTGATGCTGCGCGATCGGCCGCGGCTGCCGGCGGCGCAGGCCGGCGCGCTGCTCTGCTTCGGCCTGGTCGTCCAAGTCTTCAGTTCGACACCCAGCTTCGAGCAGCGTGTGTCGTGCACTGCGCAGGCACCGCTGGTCGGGATCTCGGTCGCCAACGCCGTGCTGTTCTGGCTGGTCGTGCGCACACTGTTCGACGACGATTTTCACCGGCCCTGGCACGCGGCGGTCTGGGTCCTGGCGTTGGCGATCGGTGCTTCGAACTGCGCGATGGTCTCCTGCGCACCGGCCTGGGTCACGGTATTGCTGCGTGTATTGCTACGCGCCGTGCCTGTTGCCGGGGCAATGCTCGCCATTTATGCGACGGCGCGACACTGGCGCGACGACTTGGTCGAAACGCGTCGTCGTCTACGTCTCTTCGTGCTCGTCACAGGCGTGGCCTACACGCTGATGCAGCTGGGCCTGCGCCTGAACGCACCACAAGGTCGCCTTGACAGCGGGGCGGCGCTACTTGACATGGCGGGGTTGCTCTTGATCACTGTAGGCGCAGTCTGGCAACTGGCGTAGCTGGCCTCGACTGAGCTATTTCAGGCGGCAAGAGGGGACGGGCCGCGCACCGACAATGCCCCGGCGTCAGCCCAGGCGCCGGCAGCTGAGGCCATCGGTCCGCCGACGCTACCAGAGCCCGACGCCACCGAAACTCGTTTGGCCAAAGCACTGCACGTGTTGATGCGGCAGGATCGTGCCTACCGCTCTGAGAACCTCACCGTTGGGGCGTTGGCGACGATGCTCTCGGTTCCGGAATATCGCCTTCGCCGCCACATCAACCAGCGTCTGGGACACCGCAACTTCAATGCTGCGTGAACGGGCCTGCTACTGGACGAGGCCAAGGCCGCTCTGGAGAATCTGGCACAGAGCGAACTGCCGGTGCTGACCGTTGCGCTGAGATCTGGCTTTCAGTCGACCGGCCCCTTCAACCGCGCATTCAAGATCGCCACCGGACTGACGCCGACCGAGTACCGAAAGAAGAACATCGCTGATTCCTGACATCGACTAGTTGGAAACAGCACTTTGCAGCTATCGGCGAGGCTTGCTGGCGGCTATCGGCGATGGTCGCCGTACCGGGGGGCGGGGTGCCGCCGATGCGGAGAAGATTCATGAAGCTTTCGACTCATTCCTGGACGGCCCTGGTTGCCTGCGTGCTGACGTTGGGCGCAACCATGGCGCAAACGGCGAGGTCGGCCACGCTAGGCCAGACGGCACTGCCTTCCAGCGGTGACGATGGTCCGATCACCATCTACTATCCTAGCAGCGCACAAGAGCAAACGGTCAGGCGTGGCCGCGTGACGCTGCAGTTGGCCGTCGATGCGCCGGCGCAGCGCGCCAACGGCCGACTCGTGGTGATCTCGCACGGATCGGGTGGCTCACCTTGGGTGCATGCTGACCTGGCTCGCGCACTCGTGGACGCGGGCTATGTAGTGGCGATGCCTGAGCACCACGCCGACAATTACCGCGATGGCAGCGAGCCCGGCCCCGACAGTTGGGCACTGCGGCCGGCCGAGGTGTCTCGCGCTATCGATGCGGTCGGCCGCGAAGCGCGCTTCGCGCCGCTCTTGAAACTCGACAAGGTCGGCGTCTACGGAATGTCGGCCGGCGGCCGCTGGTCGCGGGCCGGATTCGCGCGTCATTGCGCCGCTCACATCGCGGAAGACTTTCCGGCCTGCGTTGGCCTCATCACGCAACTCACTGGGGTCCGCTCGACGGCTTTAAGCAATGGCTTGCGGTGAGGGTCATCCAATCCCGGTTCGACGAGATCAGCCGCGTGAACACCAGGACCCGCGCGTCGCGGCGGTTGTCGCGGCAGTGCCGACTGCGGCCGACTTCGACATGTCGTCTCTGGCCATGCCGCGCGTGCCGTTGGTGCTGGTCCTGGCCGAGAAGGATCTCTGGCTCGCACCGCACTTCCACGGCGCCGCAGTGCGCAGCGCGTGTCAAAATTGCGAGGTGATTGCGGACATGCCGGGCGCAAGGCATGGCTCGATGCTGTCGCCGCTACCGCCCGACGTCGGGGGCAGCGCAGGCGATCTGCTCAACGACCCACCCGGCTTCGATCGCGGCTGCATGCCGAGGTCGATCGCAGGATTGCAGCCTTCTTCGTGCGCCACGTGCCGGCCGTCGGCGCGCCTACTGCGCAAGCATCGCTGGCCGACGTCGCGAACTGAGGACCCACAGGCATCATTGACCCGGCGGCCAATTCGAATAGTCGCGCGTCTCCATTCGGAGTACCTGAGCATCGATCCTCATGCACAGTGCGCGATGGCCTCCTGCCCTTGTATGTTTCGGGGGGCGGGGTGGTGGGGTTGCGGGGTTGCGGGACTCGCTGCACATTCGGCCGCGGCAGCGGACCGACAGTTTTGAGAATTCTCCCGCCCCAGCTTCCAACGTCGATCAGGAACTGAGCGGCGCTGCGCGATGCGACGCAACGACCACCGATCTGAAGGCCGCCAACGTCGCAGGTGGGCTGCACCCCGCGTCGCCAAGCCCCTTCATCGATGGCCTTGGAGATGAACTCCGTGTCGTTGTCGAGCCTGATGGCCCGGGGGCCAGCCACGCTGGCTGACGCACTTGCGACGCTTGACCTTCATGCGAAGCTGCAAGCGTCCCAATCGGACTGGTACGCGCTTCTAACCCACTTTTCAGTCTTCGCGCTTGAGCATGACCCGCACGCGCAGGTACCCAAATGGGGGCCCGCTTTGCGATCGACCGCGACGCTGCCTCCCGGCAGTGCTTGGCCTCAATATCAGTCCTTCGCGTTGCCAAACTTGCGGAAGTCGGGTTTGCGTTTTTCCAGGAACGCGCGCACGCCCTCCCTGGATTCATCGGTGTTGTAGTACAGGCTGAGCGCTTGCATGCCCAAGCTGCCGATGCCGCGGATGTTCTCGGTCGAGGCGTTGAACGACCGCTTGGCGATGGCAATGGCGGTGGGGCTCTTCTCGACGATCTCGCGCCCCCACTTGGCGACCTCGGCGTCGAGCTGGTCGTGCGGCACGACCACGTTGCACAGCCCCATCGCCAACGCTTCCTGAGCGGTGTAGCGCCGGCACATGTACCAGATCTCGCGCGCCTTTTTCTCACCGACAACCTGCGCCAGATAGGCCGTGCCCCAGCCGGGGTCAACCGAGCCGACCTTGGGGCCGACCTGACCGAACACCGCCTTCTCGGATGCGATCGTCATGTCGCACAACACGGCGATCACGTTGCCGCCGCCGATGGCGTAGCCCTGCACGCGCGCGATCACTGGCTTGGGCACGTCGCGGATCGCGCTGTGCAGTTCCTCGATCGGCAAGCCTGCGGTGCCGCGGCCGTCGTACTGGCCGGAGTGAGCCGACTGGTCACCGCCGGTGCAGAACGCACGATCACCGGTGCCGCCGATCACGATGGCAGCAATGTTCTTGTCCCAGCCCGCCTTCATCATGGCGTGCAGCATCTCCTCGACCGTCTGGCCGCGAAATGCGTTCATCACCTCGGGCCGGTTGATCGAGATGTAGGCGATCTGGTCGCGCTCCTCGTAGACGATGTCCTGATAACTCATTGCGGTGCCCCCTCAGCCAATCATGCTGTAGCCGCCGGAGACCGACAGTACCTGCCCGGTCACGTGGCCCGCCTTGCTCGACGACAGGAAGGCGACGGCGTTGGCGATGTCCTGCGGACGGCCGACCTTGCGCAGCGGCAACGACTTGGCGATCTTGTCGAACTGCTCGGGCGTAAACAGGCTGTCGGCATTGCTCCACATGCTGTTGCCACCGACCTCGTCAGTTGTGGCGGGGATCGTCACGCCGGGGCAGACAACGTTGCAGCGGATGCCGTAGCGGCCATTTTCCTTGGCGATGGTCTTCATGAAGCTGTTGACCGCCGCCTTCACGCCGCCGTAGACAGCTTCGCGCGGCTCGCCTTGGCGGCTGGCGTCTGAGCTGATCGAGACGATCGCGCCGCCGTTCTGCTTGACCATCAGGTCGAGCGCGGTCTTGGTGCAGTTCAGCACGCCGACGTAGTTGATGTCGATCACCTTGCGCCAGAAGTCAGGCGTGGTCTGCGTGAAGAACATCAGGTTGTCCCAGCCGACGTTGTTGACAAGCACGTCGACACGGCCGTGCTTGTCTGTAGCTGCCTTGAACATCGCCTGGACCTGCTCGAGGTTGGTGACGTCGGTCTTGAGCACCTGCACCGATGCGGCGCCGAGCTTGGTGGCGAATTCGGCGGTCTTGTCGGCCTGGGCGGTGTCGACATCGCCAATCGTGATGTGGGCGCCCTCGCCGGCGAATGCCAGCACGATGGCGCGGCCAATGTTCGAGCCACCGCCGGTGACGATGACGGATTTGTCCTTCAGTTCGAGATCCATGAGTGTTCCTTTGCTGGTGAAGGCGCCTCAGGGCGCAGGCGGCCAATTATAGCAACCAAACAGGTGTTAGTTTGAATTCATGCTCAGTCAGCACCTACTCGACCTTGATGCCCGCAGCCTTGATGACTTTGCCGAAGCGTTCAAGATCCGCACGGATCAGCGCGCTGAACTGATCCGGCGTGCGGTACGCGACATCCAGCCCCTGGCCCGCCAACTGCTGCCCGACGTCGGGTAGCGCGAGGATCCTGCCGATTTCCGCCGAGAGCTTGTCGACGATGTCCTTGGGTGTTCCTGCGGGGGCCAGCACGCCGAACCAGAGCTGGAAGTCGTATTCGGGCAGGCCGGCCTCGGCGAAGGTAGGTACGTCGGGCAGCGTCGCCAGACGCGCCTTGCCTGTGATGGCCAGCGCCTTCAGTCGCCCGGACTGTAGGTGTGGGATGGAGGTCACCGGCGTGTCGAAATTGAGCTGGATCTGACCTCCGAGGAGGTCGGTCAATGCTGGCGCCGTGCCCTTGTAGGGTACGTGCTGCATCTTCACGCCGGCCACGCTCTTGAAGACCTCGGCGGCCAGGTGGGTCGAGCTGCCGGTGCCGACGGCTGCGAAATTCAGCGTGTCGGGCTTGGCCTTGGCCAGCGCAATGAACTCGCGCAGATTGTTCGCCGGCACGGCCGGGTGCAGCACCAGGACCAGCTGCGTCGTGACCATGCCGGCCACCGGCGTGAAGTCCCGGATCGGGTCGTAGGGCAGCTTGGCAATGAGGTGGGGCACGGTGGCATGCGTCGACGCCGCCAGCGAAATCGTGTATCCGTCGGGCGGCGACTTCGCCAGGGCCTCGGAGCCGATCACCGTATTGGCTCCCGGCTTGTTGTCCACCAGAACCTGCTGGCCCCAGCTTTCGGTCAGCTTGGCGGCGACCAAGCGTGCCACCTGACTGGTGCTGCCGCCGGGCGCATAGGGGACGATGAACCGGATCGGCTTGTTCGGATAGCCTGCGGCCGTCTGCGCGTGGCCGCTGGGCATACCGCACAGCGCGAAGGCCACGCCAAGAACGACCCGCCGCAGCAGTATCGACGCTCCGGCACAAGGTGTGAAGTTGTCAGGCGCGGGCATGTCAGTCTCCTATCAAGATTCAGGTGAGGTTTTTCGGGCGTCGCTCTTCGGCCATGGCGAAGGCGCTTGCACAATGCCTACAAGAAATCGGTGCCGCCATCGACCATCAGCGTCTGAGCGGTGATGAAGTGGCTGTCGCGCGAACACAGGACGGCGATCGAGCCCAACAGGTCGCGCGGGTCGCGGTTGCGCTGGAGTGCCTGGCTGCCGGCAATCGCCATGGTTACCTGCTCGTGCTTGGCACCGAAGTACGTCGTCGTGCCTTCGGTCAGCACCATCGATGGCGCCACGGAGTTGACGCGAATCCAGTCGCGCCCGAGTTCGCGCGCCAGGCAGCGCGTGATGCCGATCACGACGGCCTTGGACACGCCATAGCCGATGGCACAGGCCATGCCGTGCACGGCGACCAGCGACGAGATGTTGACGATGCAGCCGCCGTGTCGTCGCACGGTCGGACATCGACGCAGACGGCACAGGCGAGGCCAGGCCACGCACCCGTGACGATGACGACCTTGTCCTTCATTCTCATGTCGTGTCTCCTGTTGTTGGGATCGACTCGCCGATCGCCTGTGCGACCGTACGCTGGAAGTAGGCCAGCGCGGGTTCGTTGCGTCCGTAGATCGAATGAGTCTGGGCGCCGGACGAGAACCCGCGCTGCATGCCTTCGCTGGCGGGGAAGTCCTCTTCGCACACGGTGCGTATCGTCAGGTCCATGTTGCGCTGCCAGTGGCGCCGCGCGCTGTCCGAGTCGATCGGGTTGGGCACGTGGAAGTCGAGGTACATCACGCACTCGTCGACCTTGCCGGAGACCGGAAAGACGCGCCATGTTTCGACGTGATCCACCTGCATCACAAAGACGGTGTTCGGGAACAGCACATACACGATGGTGTGGTGCGGGATGAGGCTCCACTCGCGCTCGGGCAGGCCGCGCTGGCTGTCGAGGCTGCGCCGCGGCAGCACTTCACGCAGGTGAATGCCGAAGGGATTGAACAGGCACAGGTTCGGGTAGAACAGCGGCGCCACCGAATTGCGGTGCAGCACGCTGAAGTGGTAGCTCTCCAGGAAGGTGTCGATGACCAGCTTCCAGTTCATCTGGCGGCGGATCTCACGCGTTTCATAGTGGTAATACTTGTCCAGGCCAAAAGACGCGAGCTCGGCATCGAGGTCGCCCAGATGGCGCTGCGCATCAAGCTCGATGCCGTTCGGCCCGATGCTGGGCCGCACCCACAACATGCCGTTGCGCTCGGCCGTCGGCAGCGGCACCAGGCCGTGCGCCTCGCGGTCGACGCCGGGGAAGTTGCGCTGGTCGGGGATGCCGCGAAGCTGGCCTCCAAGGCCGTAGGTCCAGCCGTGGTAAGGGCAGACGAAGTTCTTCTGCCGCCCGCAGCCTTCGGCGACCCGCGCGCCCCGATGGCGGCAGACGTTCTGGAACGCCCGCGCGCGCCCGTCGTTGCCCCGCACGACCAGGATCGGCACGCCGGTGTGGTCGTCGGTGAAGTGGTCGCCCGGCTCGGGGATCTGGTTGGACAGGCCCATCAGCAACGGGTACTCGCGGAACAGCAGCGCGGACTCGCGCGCCAGTCGCTGTGGGCTGCAATAGGCGGCGACCGGATTGAAGAACACCGACTCGGCGAGATCGGTCGTGCCGGCGTCGATGTGGGCGAAGGCCCGGCGCATCAGCGCAATTTGCTGCTCAGGGTCCATCGATGGCGGTCGTTCGAGTTACGGCGGGCTTGGGGGGCACAGTCGGGCAGGTGCGGGTACGCACGCCAATGCCGATTGAGCGCGCCGGTGTCGTGATGCGTCGGGGCGGCCGTGTCCGCACGCCCAACCTACCAAATGCTAGAAAGGGCGATGCGATGTGTCAATTTGGCGTTGCCCCGGCCGATTGGCTTCGGGTGCGTTGCGAAGGCACGATGACAAGCGTGATCCGTCGGCGTTCCGCGAGCGACGCGAGCCGGCATTCACGTCGACACCTTCGAAGGACATGCCGTCGTTCTATCCCTGGTGAGCGCCAAAAAACAATGCCATGATCAGGTTCCACCACCACGCCGATTCCACCTTCGCGCGCCGCGTCGTGATGGCCTTGACCGAGAAGGAAATCCCGCACGGAGGTCACGCCGCCGCCGGCCGCGGCGGGGGCGCCGATGCGCTGAGACCCTGCACGCGCCATGGCGCCTCAGACCCGCGCCGACGCCAGCACGCCGGCCTGCGTCAGCCGTGCGAGTTCGGCCGCGTCGAGCCCGAGGTGTCGGCTCAGCACATCGGCGTTGTGCTCGCCCAGCAGCGGCGCCGGCCTGCCGGTGTGATGCGCAAAGCCGTGCGCTCGGATTGGCTGACCGGCAATGGTGACCTCGCCGAGGATCGGGTCGGCCACGCTGCGCACCGTGCCTCGCCCCGCCAGTTGCGGGTGCTTGACGGCCTGCTCGACCGACAGCACCGGCGCGGCCGGCAGGCGAAAGCCCGCGCAGTGCGCCACTACCGCGTCGACGCCGTCGAACCCGGCCATCCAGGTCTCGATGATCGCCACCAGTTCGGCTAGGTGCGCGACGCGGTCCTCGTTGGTCTCGAAGCGCGCGTCGGTCGCGAGCGCCGGCTGGCCCATGGCCTCGCACAACTTGGGCCACATCAGGCTCGGGATGACAAGGTTGACGTAGCCGTCTCGCGCCTTGTAGTAACCCACCGGCGCGTAGGCGGTGGACTGCGAGCCGCTGCGGTGCGGCTTGATGCTGCCGCCGCTGAGCGTGTGCATTTCGACGTTGGCCTCGTGGCTGCGAAACAGGAAGTCGACCAGCGACACCTCGACGCGCGTGCCCTGGCCGCCGCGTTCACGGTGGTACAGCGCCGCGCAGACAGCGGCCAGCGCGCTCATGCCGGTGCCGAGGTCGCCGACCGCGACGCCGATCAGCGCCGGCGCGCCATCGGCATCGCCGGCCATGCTGGCCACCCCTGAATAGGCCCGGCCGGTGAAGTCGAAGCCCGGCATCTTCGCCAGCGGCCCGTCCTGCCCCAAAGCCGACACCGAGGCCATCACCAGGCATGGGTTCAACGCATGCACCGCGTCCCAGCCGAAGCCGAGCTTCTCGATCACCCCGGGCGAGAAGTTCTCGACCAGCACGTCAGCGCGCTGCAGAAGGCGGTTCACCAGCGCCTTGCCTTCGGCGTGGCGCAGGTCGACGCACAAACTCTCCTTGGCCGTGTTCTGCTGGATGAAGTAACCGCTGCGCCCGTCGCGCTGCAGCGGCAGGTAGCGGCCTGGGTCGCCGGTGGGGGTCGATTCGACCTTGATGACCTCGGCGCCGAGTTCGGCCATCGCCTGGCTGACCGAGGGCCCGGCCAGGAACTGGGTGAAGTCGACGACGACGACGCCGCTCAACAAGTGTTTGCGCTGCATTGCAGTACTCCAGTTCAGCCGAGGTGCCGGTCGAAGGATCGCGGAGTGCGGTCCCAGGCGGCCCGCCAATCCTGCAGCACGACCACACCCAGGCCGCTGCCGACTTCGGGTTCGACCAGAAATGCGTTCACGGTTTGCCCATCGGGGCGAGGACAGGAAGTCATCGATCTCATGTGCAATCTCCGTCGATAAGAAAAGGGATTCGCGGCTCAGCCTGCCGCAGGCCGCGGCGAACGCAGGAGGACCAGGCCGCACAACAGGGCCGGCGCGGCCACGGCCGCGAAGGCCGCTCCATAGCTCATGCCCGACTGGAGCATGAACGCGAAGGCCGGCGGCCCGGCGAGCACGCCGCCGAAGGTCACGAACAGTGCCGCTGCGGTGGCCGAGCTGACGGCACCGACCGGCGCGCGCCGCGCCACCTCCGCCAGGTACACGCCATTCCAGCCGATGGCACTGGCGCCGAACACGGCGTACAGCAGCAGCAAAAGCGGCGTGGGCCAGTGACCGGCAAAGGCCGAGACGATCGCGCATGCACCCATCGTGCAGCCCATCGCACCCATCACCTCGCGCGGTCGGCTGCTGCGGTCGGCGAGCGCACCTGACAGCAGGCGCCCGGCGATACCGGCGCCCTGGGTGACGGCCAGGGTCAGCCCGGCCTGCACCAGGTTGTAGCCTTGCTCGCCAGTGAGGTAGGCGACGAGGTAGGTGCCCAGGCACAGCTGCAGCGCGGCAAAGAAGAACGAGCTCAGGGCCAGGGGCCGGCCGGCGCGATCGGCCACCGCCATGCGCGCAGGTTCCGTCAGGCTGCCCAAGCCGACGCGGGCGCCCGGCGTGCGATCGACGTCGAAGCCGGCACGCAGCGGCTGCAGGGCCAACGCGAGCAGCGCGCAGGCCGCGGCGACACTCAGCGCGGCCGTGCGCCACCCGCTCCACAGCACGAGCGGTGGCAACAGCGCGCCGGCAAGCACACCGCCGAGTGGCACACCGCTCTGCTTGATCGAGAAGATGGTTGACAGGTCGCGCGCTGGCGAGACGCGGTTCAGCAGGTGCGAACTGGCCGGATTCATCGGCCCGTAGCCCATGCCCATCAACACCGCGCCAACGGCCACGCCGGCCACCTGGCCAGTGGCAAGCAGGGCCACACCGGCGCCGGCGCTGAGCAGGCACAGCTGGGCAAGGCGCAGCGCACCCCAGCGCCGCACGAAGGCGCCGCTGGCCAGGCCGCAGGCCATGCTGCTCGCGTAGATGACGGCCACGAACAGCCCGACCCACGCCACCGGCGCGCCCATGTCGGCGGCAGCTGCCGGCGCCAGCACCGGCAGCGTGACGGTGGCCATCGACAACAGCGCTTGGGCCGCGAGCATCGCGGCCACCGGCATCAGCACCCCGCGCCATTCAGCCATGCCGGGCTCGTTGACGCATCACGCCGGGTGCCGCTGAACGAGCTGGCGCGCGATGATGATGCGCTGCATCTCGTTGGTGCCCTCGCCAATCAGTAGCAGCGGCGCGTCGCGGTAGTAGCGCTCGACGTCGAACTCGGGCGAATAGCCGTAGGCGCCATGGATGCGCATGCATTCGAGCGCGTTGTCCATCGCCGCCTCGGTCGCGAAGTATTTGGCCATGCCGGCTTCCATGTCGCAGCGCTCGCCGCGGTCGTAGGCGCGTGCCGCCGCCTCGATCAGCAGGCGTGCGGCCTCGACGCGCGTTGCCATCTCGCCGAGCTTCAACTGAATCGCCTGGTGTTCGCAGATCGGCTTGCCGAAGGTCTTGCGCTGTTGCGCGTAGGCCACGGCATCGTGCAGCGAGGCCGTGGCCAGACCCAGGCCGCGCGCCGCGACGTTGATGCGCCCCAGCTCGAGCCCCGAAAGCACCTGCTGCAGGCCGCGGCCCTCGACGCCGCCGATCAGCCGATCGGCCGGCACGCGGTAGTTGTCGAACACCAATTCGCAGGTGTCGATGCCGCGGTAGCCGAGCTTTTTCAGCTTGCGCGAGACGATGAAGCCCGGGCCCTTCTCGGCGAGAAACAGGCTCATGCCCTTGTGGCGCGGGTTCGCCTCCGGATCGGTCTTGACCAGCAGGGCCAGACAGCCGCCGTGCAGGCTGTTGGTGATCCAGGTCTTGCTGCCGTTGATGACATAGTGGTCACCGTCGCGCACGGCGCGCGTGCGGATCGCCTGCAGGTCGGTGCCGGCATCGGCCTCGGTCAGGCCGATGCCGCCGCGCAGTTCGCCGCTGGCGAAGCGCGGCAGCAGCTCGCGCTTTTGCGCCTCAGTGCCGCTGCGCAGCACCGTCGCGGCCATGATCAGGTGCGAGTTGATGATGCCCGAGATCGACATCCATACTGACGCGATCCGTGCCACCACCGCGGCGTAGGTCGCGGTGGAAAGGCCGAGGCCGCCGTACTCGGCCGGGATGATGCAGCCGAACAGGCCCATTGTCTTCATCTGCTCGACGATCTCGTGCGGGTACTCGTCGGCCTGCTCCAGACGCTTGACGTGCGGCCGCACTTCGGTCTTCAGGAATCGATCGATGGCGTCGAGGATGAGGGTGTCGTGGTCGGGAGTGGTGTTCATTGGGTGACGCGATGAAGGGTGTCAGCCGCGCGCGGCCAGTTCGTGCTGGATGTCGATCGCTGCGGCGTTGCGGTCGATCGTCAGCACCAGGTCGCGCACCTGCGCTGCACGGCCCGCCGAGGTGACGAGCTGCATGTTGTCGATGAACTTGCGCTCGACATCGGCGTTGACAATCGGGCGATCCGCGGCACCGCGGTTGATGTGCTCGCGATGGCGCAGTTCGCGCCCATCGGTCAGCGTCACGACCACCTCGCCAGAGTAGTAGGTAGGGAAGGGCGAGTCGGGGTCGACCTCGTACTCGACCTTGGCGGCCAGCGCCAGCACCTGTTCGTCGCGCAGTGCGGCGTCGTCAAGTTCGGCCAGGCCGAAGCGGCCTTTGGCCAGCGCGGTGGCCACGGTGTAGGGAATACTGAACTGCGCGTCGTAGCTGTTCTGCGGGCGCTTCTTGGTCGCCACCGGTTCGCACACCGTCTTCACAACCTCTGCGGGAACCAGCGCGCGCACCGACGCTATGTCGGCAGCGCGCAGGTCATGGCGCTCGCGCAGAATCGCCGCCGCGTCGGCGCAGGCATGCGTGAAGTGGCAGGCCGGCAGTGGTTTGACCGTGACCTTGGCCAGCTCCCACACCTCGCCCAGGCCGGCGGTGGCCAGGCCAAGGTCGCAGTCTTTGGAGAGGGGTCCCAGGTAACTGTTGAAGACGCCAAAGCGACCTTCGTAGGTCGCGCTCGGGCCCTTGAAGCCGTGACGCGCCAGCGTCGCCGCCGTCACGCCCGCCACACCGGCCCAGCCCGGGTGCATGCGCTTGGTCCAGGCGCCGTCCTGCAGGAATTCCATGCTGCCCGATGCGACCGACAGTGTGATGCCCTGGGCCATTGCCATCTGCGGGGCATTCAAGCCGAACAGGCGGCCGGCGACCAGCGCGCAGGCAAAGGCGCCGATCAGACCCGTGGGGTGGAACCCCACCTGGTGGAAGCCGCCTTTCGCAACCGATGCCAGCCGCGTGCCCACCTCCATGCCGGCGACGTAGGCGGTGAGCATCGCCTCGCCGTCGAGCCCGGCCTGCGCGGCGCTGCCGAGCGCGCACGGAAAGGTGCTCGCGGTGGCGTGAATCACCCCAGCGGCATGGGTGTCGTCGTAGTCCAGGCCATGGATCAGGATGCCGTTCATCAGCATCGCGTCGCGCATCGAGAGCTTCGTCGCCAGCCCGATCACCGGCGTGCTGCCGGTCCCGGCCGACAGCTCGGTCATCGCCGACAGCGAGCGGTGCGCGAAGTCGTAGTGCGTCGAGGCGTGGGCGATGCCGACCGCGTCGAGGATCAGGTGGCGGGCACGCTCCAGAACGGCTGGCGGTATCTGCTGCGGCGTCAGATCGGCGACAAACGCCGCCAGCTTCTCGGCGATGGTCGGTGCGGTGGGGTTGGAGGAGAGCGTCATAGGCGGCCTTTCGAAGTCAGCGGAGCAATACGAGAGAGATCGAGGGGATATACGAGATCAGCATCAGCGCCAGCAGGCGCACGGCGTAGGCCGCCGGCGGCGCTGGACGACAAGACGCGTCGAAAGATATCGTCGCGCTGCACGCTGCACGCTGCACGCTGCACGCCGTTTCGAGCCGTGCCAGCGCGTGGTGCGGCCCGACCATCACGCCCCTCGCTCACTGTCGTCGGCGCCTGCGCCATGCCCACCAGCATCTCGCCTTCGCAGTCGATCGCGACCACTTTGGTGTAGCGGCTGCCGATATCGACGGCCAGGGTGATGGGCATGTCGCGCGGCGGTGACGTGGTTCCGGCTACTCGATCCGGATCTTCGCGTTGCGCACGATCACGCCCGCTCGCTCGTAGTCCTGCCTGATCGTCTGCGCGAACTCCTCGGGGGTGCTGGCGACGACCTCGAAGCCTAGGTCAGTCTGGCGCACCACCATCGCCGGCTCGCGCAAGATCGCGACGATCTCGCGGTTGAGCTTGTTGACGATCTCCCTCGGCGTGCCGGCGGGCGCGAGGATGCCCACCCAGACCGGGTACTCCTGGCCCGGCACACCGGCCTCGGCAAAGGTCGGCACGTCCGGTAGCAGCGCCGATCGCTTGGCCGACGCCAGCGCGAGCGGGCGCAGGGCGCCCGCTCTCACGTGCGGCGCCGCTAACGGGACGTCCGCGAACGAGACTGGCACTTGGCCCGCCACCACGTCGGCGATCGCCGGCGCGCTGCCGCGGTAGGGCACGTGGACCATATCGATGCCGGTGGCGGCCTTGAACGATTCCCCGCCGAGGTGGCCCGCGCCCCCGTTGCCGGAAGTGGCGAAGCTGTACGCGCCAGGCTTGGCGCGCGCGAGCGCGATGAACTCGGACAGGTTTTTCGCCGGCACCGACGGGTGCACGAACATTCCCATCGTCAAGGTCGTCATGTGGACGACGGGGACGAAATCCTTGATCGAATCGAACGGCAGCTTGGCGTAAACGTGCCCGTTGATTGCGTGGCCCGAATTGACCAGCAACAGGGTGTAGCCGTCGGCGGGTGCGCGGGCCGCCGCCGCGGTACCGATGCTGCCGGCGCCGCCGGGCCGGTTCTCCACCACGGTCGGCTGGCCCCAGCGCTCCTGCAGGAGACGCGCGACGTCGCGCGTCAGCACATCGGTGCTGCCGCCTGCAGGAATCGGCGCGATGAATCGGATCGGCTTGTTCGGGAAGTCGCTGGCGGGCTGGGCAGTTGCTGTCAACGGCCCAACTACGATCGTGAGCGCTGCCAGCGCGCGTTGGAGGTTATTGGTCATAGGGTTCCTTCGAGTTGATGCGGCATCAGCCCCTGAGCAGCTCTTCGGCAATGATCATCTTGCGGACCTCGGAGGTACCGGCGCCGATCTCGAGGATCTTGATGCAGCGAAACAGGCGATTGATCTCGGACTCCCAGATATAGCCGCCGCCGCCGTGCACCTGCACAGCCTTGTTGAGCACGCGGTTGCAGGCCTCGCCGGCGAACAGGATCGACGCGGCGCTGAGCTTGTGGGCCTCGCCGCGACCGCCGCCGCCGATCTCGAGCTCGTTAACCTCGGCCAGCGTGCGCCAGACCAAGGTCTTCATCGCCTCGGTCTCGGTGTACATCTCGGCCAGCAATGCCTGCACCATCTGGAAGCTGCCGATCGGCTTGCCGAACTGCACACGCGTCTTGGCGAACTCGACGCTCAGCTGCAACGCGCGTTCGCAGATGCCCACGCACAGTTGCCCCGCTATCGCGCGTTCCAGATCGAGACCACTCATCACGATCTTCACGCCCTCGTTTTCGGCGCCGACGAGGTTGTCCGCAGGCACGCGGCAGTCCTCGAACACCAGCTCGCCGGTCTGGCTGCCGCGGAAACCCATCTTGACCAGCTTCTGCGCAACCTTGAAGCCGGGAAAATTCTTCTCGACGATGAACGCGGAGATACCCTTGGCGCCGCGCTCGGGCGCGGTCTTCGCATAGACCAGCAGCACGTCGGCCACCGGGCCGTTGGTAATGTAGAGCTTGCCACCGTTGAGCACGAAGTGGTCGCCGTCGCGGCGCGCGGTGGTGCGCATGCTACCCAGCGCGTCGGAGCCGGCGCCGGGCTCGGTCAGGCCGAGCGCGCCGATCTGCGTGCCGTTGCACAGGCCCGGCAGGTAGCGGCGGCGCTGCGCCTCGCTGGCATTGCGGAAGATGTTGTTGACGCACAGGTTGTCATGCGCGATGTACGAGAACGCGATCGCCGGGTTCCAGCGCGAGAAGGCCTGCAGTACCAGCCCGGAGGCGAACAGGTCCATGCCAGCCCCACCGTATTCGGGCGGCACAGTGGCACCCATGAAGCCGGCTGCGCCGATCCTGGCGAAGGCCTCGGGCGGCCACCATTCGTCGTCGTCCATGCGGCGTGACAGCGGCGCCAGTTCTTTGCGCGCGAAACGGTCTGCAGCTTCGAGCACGGCGCGGTCGTCATCGGCGAGACCGAAGGACGTGCCGCGGCGCGGTGATGAGGTGCTTGAAATCATTTGGTTTCTCCCGAATTGGCCGCCGGCAGCGCGCCGCCACCGGTGGGCCGTGCGAGGCGCGATGGCCAGCGGATCGACCCGACGAGGCCCTTCTTGAAGAGCAGCACGCAGGCGACGAAGATCACGCCCATCACAATCGTGAACCAGGAGCCGAACGGCGCGAGCAGGTTGTCGAGCGAGACCACAAAGAGCGCGCCGACCACCGGGCCGATCAGCGTGCCCATGCCGCCCACGAGGGTCATCAGCACGACCTCACCCGACATCGACCAGTGCACATCGGTCAGCGATGCGAGTTGGAACACCACTGCCTTGGTGGCGCCGGCCAGGCCGGCCAGGCCGGCAGACAAAATGAACGCCACCAGCTTGTGGCGTTCGGCGTTGTAGCCGAGCGAGATGGCGCGCGTTTCGTTCTCGCGGATCGCCTTTAGCACATTGCCAAACGGCGAATGCACGATGCGGTAGATAAAAGCGAACCCGGCCAGGAAGATTGCAAGCACCAGGTAATACAGGTTCAACGACTTGTTCAGATCAATCGTGCCGAACAGCATGCCGCGCGGGATGCCCTGCAGGCCGTCCTCACCGCCGGTCGCCTTGATTTGCAGACATAGAAAGAACACCATCTGCGCCAGCGCGAGCGTGACCATCGTGAAATACAGGCCCTGACGCCGGATCGCGAGGCCGCCGATGAGGATGCCGAGCAACAGTCCGAAGACGGTTCCGGCCAGGATGCCCAGTTCCACCGGCCAGTGCAGCACGGTCATCACGTAGCCGGTCACATACCCGGCTCCACCGAAGAACGCGGCGTGGCCGAACGACAGCAGGCCGGCGTAGCCGAGAAGGAGGTTTAGCGCGCACGCGAACAGCGCGAAGCACAGCGCCTTCATCAGGAAGATCGGGTAGATGACGAAAGGTGCCACCATCCCGAGCGCCAGCAGCAGCGCGAAGCCTGTCTTGTGTCTGCTCCAGGCCATGTTCATTTCTCCTTGCCGAACAGCCCGTGCGGGCGCAACAGAAGCACCACCGCCATCGCGACGAAGATGACCACGGCCGAGCCCTCCGGATAGAACACCTTGGTCAGACCCTCGACCAGCCCGAGCCCGATGCCGGTGACGATCGAGCCCATGATCGAGCCGAGCCCGCCGACGACGACGACCGCGAACACGACGATCAGCAGATTCGAGCCCATCGTCGGGTTGACTTGGAAGATCGGTGCCGCGAGCACGCCGGCCAGGCCCGCGAGCGCGGCGCCGAAACCGTAGGTCAAGGTCACGATCAGCGGCACGTTGACGCCGAAGGCGCGCAGCAGATCCGGGTTCTCGGTGCCGGCGCGCAGATAGGCGCCGAGCCGCGTACGCTCGATGACGATCCAGGTGGCCAGGCACAGCGTCGCCGACGCCAGCACGACCCAGGCGCGGTAGTTGGGCAGCACCATGAAGCCGAGGTTGGTCGCACCCAGAAGCTGCTCCGGAATCTCGTAGCGCTCGCCCGAGATGCCGAAGGCCTGGCGGAAGCCGCCCTCGATGATCAGCGCCAGCCCAAAGGTCAGCAGCAGGCCGTAGACGTGGTCCGACTTGTAAAGGCGTCGCAGCAGCGTCGTCTCGATCAGGATCCCGACGACGCCGACGACCAGCGGCGCGAGCAGCAGCGACCACCAGTAGCCGAGGCCGAGGTAGTTCGCCGCGCCCCAGGCGACGAAGGCGCCGATCATGTACTGCGCGCCGTGCGTGAAGTTCACGATATTGAGCAGGCCGAAGATGATCGCCAGACCCAGACTGAGAATGGCGTAGAACGAGCCGTTGATGAGTCCGATCAGGATCTGCCCGTACAGCCCCTGTGGAGTAATGCTTAGCCACTCGAACACGTCAGTCTTCCTTCACTTCTTCAGCAGGGGGCAGACGCTTTTCTCGGCCGGCAGGAAGGCCTGCTCGGCCGGGATCACCTGGCGCAGCGTGTAGTAGTCCCACGGGTACCGGGACTCGGAAGGTTTTTTCACCTGCATCAGGTACATGTCGTGCATCAGGCGGCCATCGGCACGGATCCTGGCGTTCTTCGCGAAGAAGTCGTTTACCGGAGTGGCCTTCATCTTCGCGACGACGGTGGATGTTTCATCCGTCCCCGCCGCCTGGATCGCCTTCAGGTACTGCATCACGCTGGAGTAGACGCCCGCGTGGACCATGTTGGGCATGCGCTTGTTTCGCTCGAAAAAGCGCGTGCTCCATGCCCGCGTCTCGGCGTTCATGTCCCAGTAGAAGCCGGTCGTCAGGAACATGCCCTGCGTGACCTTCAGGCCCATTGCATGGACCTCGTCGACGAAGATGAGCAGCGCCGCGAGCGACTGCTTTGGAACGACGCCGAACTCGGTCGCCTGCTTGACCGTGTTGTTCATGTCGGGCCCGGCGTTGGCCATCCCGATCACCTTCGCACCCGAGGTCTGCGCCTGCAGCAGGTACGAGGACTGGTCGGTGCTGCCCAGCGGGTGACGCACGCTGCCCAGAACCTTGCCACCGCCTTCATTGATGACCGACGTCGCGTCCTTCTCGAGCGATTGCCCGAAGGCGTAGTCAGCGGTGATGAAATACCAGCTGTCCAGCCCCTGCTTGACCATCGCGCGGGCGGTGCCGTTGGCCAGCGCGTAGGTGTCGTAGGTCCAGTGGATGGTGTTGGGATTGCAGTCCTCGTTGGTCAGCCGGGTGGTGCCGCCGCCCGACACCAGCACCAGCTTGTTGGCGTCGCGCGCGATCTTCGAAACGGCCAATGCGGTCGATGAGTTGACCAGGTCGACGACAACGTCGACGTTGTCGCGCTCGAACCATTCGCGCGCGCGTGCCGACGCGACATCGGCCTTGTTCTGGTGATCGGCCGCGACGATCTGGATCGGCTTGCCCAGCACCTTGCCGCCGAAATCCTCGACCGCCATCTTCGCGGCGTCGACCGACTTGGTTCCGGCCAGGTCCGAATAGGGCCCGGACAAGTCGTTCATCACGCCGATCTTCACGACGCCGCCAGAGATCTTGTCCTGGGCCAGCGCGTTCGTTGCCGCCAGCGCGACGGTCAGCAGCAATGAAATGCTTCGGAGGTGGTGCATGTGGGTGCGTCCTGTTTCAAGAAAAAGGGGCTGTGCGGGCGAGGTGTCGTCCGCCGATCGCGCTACTTCTTCAGCAGCGGGCATGTGCTCTTTGCCAGGGGCAGAAAGGCCTGCTCGCCGGGGATCACCTTCAGCACCTTGAGATAGTCCCAGGGCACCTTCGATTCGGCCGGGCTCTTGACCTGCACGAGGTACATGTCATGGACCATGCGGCCATCGTCGCGAATGCGACCGTTCTTGGCGAAGAAGTCGTTGACCGGCGTCGCCTTCATCTGCTTCATCACACTGCCGGCGTCGTCGGTGCCGGTCGCCTTGACCGAAAGCAGGTAGTGGTTGACGGCCGAATACACGCCGGCCTGGATCATCGTCGGCATGCGCTTGTGGCGCTCGAAGAAACGCTTGCTCCAGGCCCGGGTCTCGGGGTTCAGGTCCCAGTAGAAGCCGTCGGTGTAGACCATGCCCTGGGTCGTCTTCAGGCCCATCGCGTGGATATCGGTCATCATCATGATCATCGCGGCGACGCGCTGCTTCGGGCTGATGCCGAATTCGTTCGCCTGCTTGATCGTGGTCACCAGGTCATTCGCCGCGTTGTTCAGACCCACGACCTTCGCGCCGGAGGCCTGCGCCTGGAGCAGGAAGGCCGAGAAGTCGCTGCCGGGGAAGGGGTGGCGGACCGAACCCAGCACCTTGCCACCGGCGGCGCGAATCGCGTCGCTGGCGTCCTTTTCCATCGACGTGCCGAAGGCGTAGTCGGGCGTGATGAAGAACCAGCTGTCGGCACCCTCCTGCGTCAGCGTGCGCGCGGTGCCGTTGGCCAAGGCGTAGGTGTCGTAGGTCCAGTGGACGGTGCGGTCTGTGCAGTCCTCGTTGGTCAGCCGATTCGTGCCGCCGCTCGAAACCAGCAGGATCCTGTCCTTCTCCTTGACGATCTTGGCCACCGCCAATGCTGCGGCAGACATCGGCAGGTCGACGATGACGTCGACCTTGTCCTGCTCCAGCCACTTGCGGGCGATGCTGGAGGCCACATCCGGCTTGTTGACCATGTCGGCGACGACGACCTCGATCGGCACGCCGTTGACCTTGCCTCCGAAGTCCTCGACCGCCATTTTGGCGGCAAGTACCGCACCGGGCCCAGAGAGGTCGGAGTAGATGCCTGTGAGATCGGTCATGACCCCGACCTTGATGACGCCGTCCGAGATCTTCCCGATCTGCGCGATGCTTGGCGACGTCAGGCAGGTGGCGACCACGAGCGCGGCGGCGAGTTTCTTGATCTTCATGTCTGTCTCCATTGCTTCAAACGCCCAGGTGCCGCTCGATAAGCGCGGCCTTCGAATCCAGTTCGGCGCGGTCGACGGTCTCGACGACGCGACCGTGCTCGACGATGTAGTACCGATCGGCGAGGTCCTCGACGAAGCGGAAGTTCTGCTCCACCAGCACCAGCGTCAGGCCGCGTGCCTTGAGTCGCTCGATCGCATGACCCAGTGCTTCGACGATGACCGGCGCCAGGCCCTCGGTAATCTCGTCGAGCAGCAGCAGTTGCGCCCCGGTTCGGAGAATGCGCGCGAGCGCCAGCATCTGCTGCTCGCCGCCGGACAGCCGCGTGCCCTGGCTCTTGCGGCGCTCGCGCAGGTTCGGGAACATCTCGTAGATCTCGTCAAGCGACATGCCGCCGGGGGCGATCGTCGGCGGCAGCAGCAGGTTCTCCTCGGCGCTCAGGCTGCTGAAGATGCCGCGCTCTTCGGGGCAGTAGCCGATGCCCAACCGCGCGATGCGTTCGGTCTGCAGGCCGATTGTCTCGTGGCCGTTGATCCTGATTGAGCCGCTGCGGCTGCCGACCAGCCCGAGCACCGCCTTCAGCGTGGTCGTGCGGCCAGCGCCGTTGCGGCCCAGCAGGCAAACGACCTGACCGCGCTCGACCGCGAAGTTCATGCCGTGAAGGATGTGGGTCTCGCCGTAGCGCGCATGCAGGTTCGTCACCTGCATCGCCGGCCCCGAGGCGATGGCGAGGTCCTTCATGCCTTGGTGCCTATGTAGGCGCTGCGAACTCGTGCGTCGCGCGACAGTTCGTCGTACGGGCCTTCGGCGAGCACGCTGCCGCGCTGCAGTACCGTGATGGTGTCCGACAGGTCGGCAACGATTCGCAGGTTGTGCTCCACCATCAGCACCGTGCGCGTGCTGGCGACCTTGCGGATCAGCGCGGTGATGCGTCCGACGTCTTCGTGGCCCATGCCGGAGGTCGGCTCGTCGAGCAGCAACAGTTCGGGGTCCATGGCCAGCGTCGTCGCGAGTTCGAGAGCACGCTTGCGCCCATACGACAGATCGGCTGCCGGCGTGCCGGCATGGCCGGCGAGGTCGACCTGTTCGAGCAGCTCGACGGCGCGCGCGTCGAGGCTGCGCAGGGAATTCTCGGAACGCCAGAAACGGTAGGAGTTGCCAAGCTTGTTCTGCAGCGCGACGCGCACGTTGTCGAGCACCGTCAGGTGTGGGAACACCGCAGAGATCTGGAACGAACGCACCAGCCCTTGGCGCGCGACGACATCGGGGCGCTGCGTGGTGATGTCCTGGTCATTGAAGCGGATGCTGCCGCGCGTCGGATTGAGAAAGCGCGTCAGCAGGTTGAACATCGTCGTCTTGCCGGCGCCGTTTGGGCCGATCAGCGCGTGGATTGTCCCGCGCCGAACCCTGAGGTCGACGCCGTCGACCGCCAGGAAGCCCCTGAACTCCTTGCTGAGCTTGCGAGCTTCCAGAATCAGCGGGAATGTATTGTCTGGCATTGGTGTTGCGGGCAAGCGCGCCGGTTGTCGTTGCAATTCACTCGACCTGCACGCCGAGCGACTTGATCAGCGGGCCCCACAGCGCCAGGTCGGCGACGATGGCGCGGGCGACCTCGTCGGGCCCGCCAAAATTGATGTCCAGGCCAAGTGCGCTAAGGCGGTCGCCGGTGCCCGGCGTCGCCAATGCCCTTTTGGTTTCGGCGACGAGGCGTTGCTGGATCGGCTCTGCCATGCCGGCCGGCGCCATCAATCCCATCCAGCCCCTGAACTCGTAGCCGGGCACGCTTTCGCTCACCGCGGGCAGGTCGGGGAACAGGCGATGCCGCTTGCGCCCAGTGGTCGCGAGGGCGCGCAGCTTGCCGGCGCGCAGGTACGGTGTCGAGGTGTTGGGTGCGTCGAACATGAACTGCAGCCCGCCACCGAGCAGATCGTTCATCGCCAGCGCGCTGCCGCGGTAGGGAACGTGAGTCATCGTCACACCGGCCTCGATCGCCAGCAGTTCGCCCGACAGATGATTGGACGAGCCGATGCCGGCCGAACCGTAGCTCAACGACCCGGGCTTTGAGCGCGCTGCGGACAGCAGTTCGTCGAGCGTCCGGATCGGGCTGTCGGCATTGACCACGAGCAGGTTGACGTAGTCGCACAGGCGCGCGATCGGCGTCAGGTCGCGCACCGGGTCGTAGCCGATGTTCTTGTACAGGTGCGGGCTGATGCCAAGCGAGCCGGTGTGGGCGAAGCCGATCGCGTAGCCGTCGGCGGGCAGCTTGCTCAGGCGCGCCACGCCGAGCGTGCTGCCCGCGCCGGGCAGGTTGTCCATCACGACGGGCTGTCCGAGTTGCTCCTGCAAGCGCGAACCCATCAAGCGGCTGATGGCGTCGGCGGGGCCACCGGCGGCGAACGGCACGATGAAGCGCACCGGCTTGCTCGGAAACGGGTCCTGGGCACCCAGCGCGCGCGCCGCCAGCAGGGCAGGGCCGACGGTGGCGATTGCCCAGGCGAACTGCCGTCGTGAGATAGACATCTGAGGTTCCTTCAAGATTGACGGTTCACCGTACGCATTGCCGACCGACGGCGGGACAGACACACGGCGGGCGACAAGCCTGTTCAGTACGAGCGCGGCAAACCCATCACGTGCTCGGCGATGTAGTTCAGTACCATCTCGCGGTTGAGCGGCGCGGTGCGCAGCAGGCGCACCAGGCCGTACAGGTCGTAGATGCCATATTCCTTGGTGAAGCCGTTGCCGCCGTGGGTCTGGATCGCTGCATCGACGGCGTGAATGCCGGCCTCGGCGCCCGCGTACTTCGCGATGTTGGCGAACTCTCCGGCCGGTAGTCCCTGGTCGAAGGCCCACGCGGCCTTGAGGGCCATCAACGAGGCCATCTCGATCTCGCTGCGCGCGATCGCCAGCGGATGCTGCACGCCTTGGTAAGCACCGATCGGCGTCTGGTTGAAGAGCTTGCGATCGTTGGCGTACGCCACCGCCTTCTTCAGCGCGAAACGGCCGACGCCAGTGCACATGCCTGACAGGATGATTCGCTCGGGGTTGAGCGTGTCGAACAGAATGCCGAAGCCCTTGTCGACCTCCCCGAGCACATCGTCCTCGGTCAGCGCGACATCGTCGAAGAACACCTGCCACTGCGTCTCTGGCACCGGGAACGCGACCGGGATCAGCGTCATGCCGATCCCCTTTTTCTTCATGTCGACCATGAAGATGGTGAAGCCGTCGCTCTTCTTCTTCACGTCGGCGCGTGGCGTGGTGCGTGTGACCACCATCGCGTAGTCGGCGCGGTTCGCATCGGTGATGAACACCTTCTGACCGGTCAGGCGGAAGCCGCCCTTACCGTCGGGCTTGGCGATGCTGGTGATCTCCATCGAGTTCGAACCCGCGTTGGGCTCGGTGATCGCGAAGCAGAACTTGATCTCGCCGACGCACCCGCCCGGCAGCAGGCGGCGCTTCATGTCTTCGCTGGCATGCTTGGCCAGCAGGCCCATGGTCATCGTCGGGCCAACCACCAGATTCAGCAGCGGGATGCCGTTGTTCGCCAGCCCTTCCATGAACAGAAGCATCTCGGTCATGCCCTGGCCCGCACCGCCATAGGCCTCGGGCACCATGACGCCGAGGAAGCCATCGTCGGTAATCTGCTTGTACAGCTCGACCGGCGGCTCGCCCTTTTCGGCGTAGGTCTTCCAGTACTTGTGGTCGTAGCGCTGTGAGACGCGGTCGCCATATTCGTAGACCATCCGCTGTTCTTGGGTGAGTGCGAAATCCATGCGTTACTCCTGTGACGTATTGCGATGCTTCGCCGGGCTCAGACCTTGGCCGATGGGAAATTTGCCGCTCGCTTCTCGCGCACCGCCGCCACACCTTCCTTCACGTCGTCGCCGAAGAAGCACAGCATCTCCATTGCCAGCGAACTCTCGAAGATCGGCCGCGCCATGTTCATCCAGCCATTGAGCGAGCGCTTGGTCAAACGGATCGCCTGCTGGCTGCCCGAGGCGAGCTTGTTCGCCACTTCCATCGCCTTGTCCATCAGCTGGGCGCGCGGCACGCACAGGCTCACCAGGCCGATGCGCTCGGCTTCCTTGCCGGAGACAAATTCGGCCGTCATCAGGTAGTACTTGGCCTTGGCCATGCCGCACAAAAGCGGCCAGCAGATCGCAGCGTGGTCGCCAGCTGCGACACCGAGCTTGACGTGGCCGTCGGTGATCTTGGCCTCCTCGGCCATGATGCTGATGTCGGCCATCATCGCCACCGCCAGGCCGGCGCCAACCGCCACCCCGTTGATCGCCGAGATCACCGGCTTGTCGCAGGCCATCACGTTGTAGACGATGTCGGAGGCTTCGCTCATCACGTTGCCGATGGAGGCGGGGTTGCCAACCATGTCGTTCACCCAGTTCAGGTCGCCGCCAGCCGAGAACGCCTTGTCGCCGGCGCCCGTGATGACGATCACCTTGGTCTTCGCATCGTCGTTGGCGACGCCCCAGACCTTCGTCAGCTCCCAGTGCAGCCGCGCATTGGTCGCGTTCATCACCTCGGGGCGGTTGATTGTGATCAGCAGAATGCCGTTGGGCTTGTGATCGAACTGAAGGAACTGAAAGTCGGCGTAGTTCATGGTGATGTCCTGGTGGAAAAAATAGAAGAAGAATCCGTCGCTCAGCGCAGCGACGCGCGGCCGTTGTTGAGCACGACGACGTCGCGTTCGACGACCCGCGCGCGGAACGACGCGACGCTGCCGTCGAGCCAGACTTCGGTGCGGATGGTCTCGCCAGGATAGACCGGCGACGAGAAGCGGGTTTCGATCGAAGCGATACGCGTGGGGTCGCCTTGGCCTGCGGCCTGGGTCAGCGCCCAGCCGGCGATGCCGTAAGTGGCCAGGCCGTGCAGGATCGGGCGCTCGAAGCCGGCGGCGCGCGCAATGGCCGGCTCGGCGTGCAGCGGGTTGTAGTCGCCCGACAGTCGATAGACCAGCGCCATGCCTGTGGGCGTCTTGCGATCGACGACCTGGTCCGGCGCGCGCGTCGGCAGTTCGTGCACCGGCTTGACCGGCCCGCTCGGACCACCGAAGCCGCCATCGGCTCGGCAGAAGGTGGTGGAGCCGAGCGTCGCGATCAACTCGCCACTGGCGGCGTCGCTGATACGGCGCTCGGTGTAGATCAACGCGCCCTTGCCGGTGCCCTTGTCGACAATGCCGGTGACTTGGGTACGGCCGATCACCTCGCCGTTGGGCTCCGGGTGACGGTGAATTGTCAGGCTCTGCTCGCCATGCACAAGGCGCACTGCATCGACGCCGGTGGCCGGATCCTTGAGCCACATTCCGGGGTAGCCGAGCACGACCGGCAGCGTCGGCAGTGCGACCAAGTCCTTCTCGTAGACGTAACGCAACTCGCCCTCATCGGTCGGGTCGGCGCCCAGTCCCAGGCCGAGTGCATAAAGCATCGTGTCGCGCTGGGTGTAGCGATGGCGCACGTCCTCGAACGGCCAGGCCATCAGTTTGTCGTGGTCGATCGCCATGACGTTCTGCCTCAGACCGGGTCCCAGGAGAACACGATGTTGGAGCTCTCGAGCGGGAAGAAGTTTTGCTTCATCGCCGGCAGCACGCGCTCGGCGATGGTCTCGGGCGTCCAGCCTTCCGAGGTGTGCATCCCGCGCACCGGCCGCGGCTGGCTCATCAAGAAGATTTCGTTGCCGCGCACCGCGAAGATCTGCGCGGTGACTTCGGCCGCGGCGTCACTGGCCAGGAATGCGGCCATCGGCGCGATCTGCGCGGTGTCGAGCTTCTTCAGCTTGGCCACACGCGCCTGCTGGTCCGGCGTCTCGGTGGGAATCGCGCCGATCATGCGGCTCCAGGCGAACGGCGAAATGCAGTTGGAGCGCACGTTGTAGCGCTGCATGTCGCCCGCGATCGAACGCGACAGCGCAACGATGCCGAGCTTAGCCGCGCCGTAGTTCGCCTGGCCCAGATTTCCGATCAGGCCCGAGGTCGAGGTCATGTGCACGTAGGCGCCCGACTGCTGCGTCTTGAAGTGCGGCGCCGCGGCGCGCGAGACGTAGAAGCAGCCATTCAGGTGCACGTCGATCACCGCCTTCCATTCCTCGACCGACATCGTGAAGAACATGCGGTCGCGCAGGATCCCGGCGTTGTTGACGACGATGTCGATGCGGCCGAAGGTGTCGGCGGCGCACTGGATGATGCGGTTCGCCGAAGTCCACTCCGACACGCTGTCGGTACTCAGCGCGGCCTCGCCGCCGGCCGCCTTGATCTCGTCGACCACCTGTTGGCCCGGGCTCGCGTCGTTGCCTTCGCCGGTCACCGACGCGCCGATGTCGTTGACGACGATCTTCGCGCCCTGGGCGGCCATCTGCAGCGCGATGTCGCGGCCGATGCCACGGCCCGATCCAGTGATGACCGCGACCTTGCCTTGCAGCATTGTTCCTTTGTTCATGCGTGAAAACTCCTTCAATATGGAATGGGAAGTGGCGCGCGACGGATCAGGCCGTCAGCCGCAGCACGTTGGTGGCCAGAATGTTGCGCTGGATCTCGTTGCTGCCGCCATAGATGGTCGCGGGGCGGGCGTTGTAGAACGTTGTCAGCACGTCGATGTGGTTGCCGTCGAGGTCGATGTCGCCGGGTGTGCCGCCGCTCGAACCGGCCACGTCGACCAGCAGGTTGGCAAGGCGCGAGTAGGTCTCGGTGGCGAATATCTTGAGCATCGACACGTCGGGCCCGAGTGTCTCGCCGCGCTTGACCTGCTCGACAAAGCGCGTGTAGAGCGTGCCGAGATCGGCGACGTCGAGCGCTAGTTGGGTGTAGCGGTCAGTGAAGACCGGGTCGTCGAACAGGCCCAGCAGTTCGGCCGCCTCGCGCACCCGGGCTAGGGCGTACTGGCTCTGCTTCGGGCTCCCGAGGAAGATGCGCTCGAAGCTGAGCAGCGCCTTGGCGATAGTCCAGCCCTTGTTGAGCTCGCCCACGCGCTGGTTGCGCGGCACGCGCACGTTCTCGAGGAACACTTCGCAGAAGTCTTCGTGGCCGGCGATGTTGCGGATCGGTCGCACCGTGATGCCCGGCGTCTTCATGTCGGCAAGAAGGAAGCTGATGCCCTCCTGCTTCTTCGCGCTTTTGTCGGTGCGCACGAGCAGGAAGATGTGTGAGGCGTCTTGCGCCAGCGTGGTCCAGGTCTTCTGGCCATTGACGATGAAATCGTCGCCGTCCTCGACCGCCTCGGTGCGCAGGCTGGCCAGGTCGGAGCCGGAATTCGGCTCCGAGTAGCCCTGGCACCAGATGTTCTCGCACGAGAGGATGCGGGGCAGGTACTGCGCGCGCTGCGCATCGCTGCCGTGCTGGATCAGCAGCGGGCCGACCATCGAGATGCCCATGTCGGGCGCGCGTGCGACACCGTGGCGCTCCTGCTCCTCGATGAAGGCGATCAGCTTCTCCGGCGCCAGGCCCATGCCGCCGTAGCGCGTTGGCCAGCTTGGGGCGAGCCAGCCGTGGTCCGCGAGCTTCAGCGTCCAGTCACGGATCTCGGCCCAGCGCAAGCGTCGCTTCGGGTAGCGCAGCTCGTGCGGATACTCACGCTCGAAGAAGTCACGCACCTGCGCGCGGAAGGTCTCGGTGTCGAGCGCGTTCCAGTCCGTGTTCATACCGTCGCCTCCGCTGTCGGAGCGAGCCGCCGGCTCACTGACGTGAACCGGCCCCGCTGCATCCTGGCATTGCCAAGCCACGCCGCCAGCACCAGCGCACGTTGCAAGTAAAGGCCCAGGTCGTAGTCGTCAGTCACGCCGATGGCACCGTGCAGTTGCACCGCTTCGCGCCCGATCATCAGCGCGGCCTCCGAGCAGCGCGACTTGACGCGGGCTGCCAGCAGCGCGCGCTCGTTGCCGCTGCAGCCGCGGTCAAGTTCCGCGATCGTGTGTGCGACGACGGCGTCGCTCAGCTCCTGCTGGATCAGCATGTCAACGGTGCGGTGCTGCAGGCTCTGAAAGCTGCCGATCAGCTTGCCGAACTGCTTGCGGGTGCGCAGATACTCCAGCGTCATCGCGAGCATGCGGCGCGACACCGCGAGCAGTTCGACGCCGGTGAACACCAGCGCTTCGTCATACGCGCCGGCCAGTGCGGCCTCAGCCGCGGCGCCGAACGCGAGTACGTGGCTCACCGGCAGTTCGATGTTGTCGAAGACCAGGCGCGCCGCATAGGTACCGTCGGCGAGGCGCTCGCTGGTCTTGGTCAGGCCGGTGCTCTGCGCCGGCACCCAGACCAGCACCAGCCCCTCGGTGGATGACGCGCTGACGATGTAGCCGGTGGCGGCGGCGCCGGGCCGCACATGGCGCTTGCCGCCGCGCAGCGTCAGGGTCTGGCCCCGACGAGCGCACACCGTCGCTGGCTCGGCCAGACCGCCCGCGGCGTCGAAGCCGGCCGCGCCCGAGGTGTCCTCCTGCCATGCGACAGCGGGCAGCGCGCCGCCCTCGACGAGCTCAGAGAGCAGGTCCTGTGCGATCTTGTTGCGGGTACAGGCTTGCAGCACGCGGCCGGCGAAGACCAGAACCGGTGTCGCCGGCTCGGGCGCGGCCTGCGCGGCGAGCTCGGTCACTACCACGGCCATTTCGGCGAAGCCTTGGCCGTATCCGCCGGCTGATTCGGGCGCCAGCAGCCCAGTCCAGCCCTGTGACGCGAGGGCGTTCCAGAAATGCAAATCGAAGCCCGACGGTTTGGCCCGCAGCGCGCGGGCGCGCGACAGCGGCGATTCCTTGACAGTGAAGGCCAGGGCACTCGAGCGCAGCATGTCGAGATGCTGCAAACGGTCAGGATCGGAGACAAAGGCAGACATGGTGGGTCGGGCGGGTTCGGTTGAGGGTCAGTAGGACTTGGGCAGGCCCAGCACCTTCTCGGCGATGAAGCACAGGATCAGCTGCGGGCTGATCGGCGCGACACGCGGGATCAGCATCTCGCGCAAGTAGCGCTCGACCTGGTATTCCTTGGCGTAGCCGAAGCCGCCGAGCGTGGCCATCGCGCGCTGGCAGGCGTTGAAGCCGGCCTCGGCTGCCATGTACTTGGCGGCGTTCGCGTCGGCGGCGCAGTTCAGCTTCTGGTCGTACTTCCAGGCGCCTCGCATCGCCATCAGCCAGGCTGCCTCGAGCTCCATCCACGACTGTGCCAGCGGGTGCTGGATCGCCTGGTTCTGGCCGATCGGGCGGTCGAAGACGATGCGTTCGTTCGCGTACTTGACGGCGCGGTCGAGCGCCGCCTGGCCCAGGCCCACCGCCTCACCGGCGATCAGGATGCGTTCGGGGTTCATGCCGTGCAGGATGTACTCGAAGCCGCGACCTTCTTCGCCGATGCGGTCTTCGACCGGCACACGCAGGCCGTCGATGAAGAGTTGGTTCGAGTCGACCGCCTTGCGGCCCATCTTCTCGATCTCGCGCACCTCGACGAACTTGCGGTCGAGGTCAGTGTAGAAAAGACTGAGGCCGAGGGTTGGCTTGGTGCATTCCTCGGCAGGCGTGGTGCGGGCCAGGATCAGCATCTTCTTGGCCACTTGCGCGGTCGAAATCCAGACCTTCTGGCCAGACAGGATGTAGTGGTCGCCGTTGCGCTCGGCGCGGGTCTTGAGCTTGGTCGTGTTCAGCCCGGTGTTCGGCTCGGTGACCGCGAAGCAGGCCTTCTCTTGGCCGGCGATCAGTGGCGGCAGCATGCGGCGCTTCTGCGCGTCGCTGCCGAACACGACGACCGGCTGCAGCCCGAAGATGTTCATGTGCACCGCCGATGCACCCGACAGCCCGGCGCCGGAGCGCGCGATCGCGGTCATCATCACGGTGGCTTCGGTGATGCCCATACCGGTGCCGCCGTATTCTTGCGGCATGCAGATGCCCAGCCAACCGCCTTCGGCCAGGGCGTTGTAGAGTTCATGAGGAAAGCCACCGTCGCGGTCGCGCTGCAGCCAGTAGTCGTCACCGAAATTGGCACAGACCCGGCCGATGGCCTCGCGGATGCTTTCGTGTTCTCGGTTGTCGCTGAAGTCCATTTTCCCAGTCCTCAAAAAGCCATCGCAAGGCGGGTGCCTCGATCGATGGCGCGCAGCGCGTCGAGTTCGGCGGCCAGTTCGGCGCCGCCGATGACGTCGGGTTCGATGCCCTGGCCGCGCAGTTCTGCGGCGAGTGCGTTTTCGGAGTCCTGGCCAGCGCAGATAACGACTGTGTCGACCTCGAGCAGGCGGGCCTCCCCGTCGACTAGCAGGTGCAGCCCGGCATCGTCGATGCGCTCGTAGCTGCAGCCCGACAGGGTCTGCAGGCCGCGTTGTTCGAGCCGGGCGCGCAAGGCCCAGCCGGTGGACAGGCCGAGCGTGCGGCCGGGCTTTTCGGGCTTGCGCTGCAGCAGCGTGACCGTGCGAACGGTCGTCGGCGCCTGTTGCGCCTTCAGGCTGCCCGGCACGTCGAGCGCGGTGTCCACGCCCCACTCGGCAAAGAACTCGCAGACGACGTCCGGGCCCCCCTCGTTGCCGCCGCCGACAACCTCGTGCAGCAGGTATTCCGCGACATCGAAGCCAATGCCTCCGGCACCGATGATCGCGACGCGCCGGCCGGCCTGCTTGCGGCCCGACAGCAGCTCGGAGTAGCCCACAACCTTGGGGTGGTCGATTCCCTGGATCAGAAGGTGGCGCGGACGCACGCCGGTGGCCACGACGATGCGGTCGAATCCGGCCGCCGCCAGTTCGGCCGCGCCAGGCCTGGCGCCCAGGTGCAGCTCGATGCCTTGCTGCTCAAGGCGGACGCCGAAATAGCGCACCAACTCGTGGAATTCTTCTTTACCCGGCACGGCACGCGCCAGGTTGAGCTGGCCGCCGATGGTGGGCGCACGTTCGTAAAGCGACACGTTGTGGCCGCGTTCGGATGCGGTCACGGCGCAAGCCAGCCCGGCCGCGCCGGCGCCGATCACGGCGACACGGAGCTTTCGCGTGCTGGCCGGCATCTGCGCGAACTCCAGCTCGCGCCCGGCGCGCGGGTTGACCAGGCACGAGGCCGGGCGCCCGGTGAAGATGAAGTCCAGGCAAGCTTGGTTGCATGCGATGCAGGTATTGATGGTGTCGGGCCGGCCCTCGGCAGTCTTGCGCACAAAGTCGGAGTCGGCCAGAAAGGGGCGGGCCATCGATACCATGTCGGCGTCTTGGCTGGCGAGGATTTCCTCGGCGACCTCCGGCGTGTTGATGCGGTTGGAGACGATGACCGGGATCGACACCGCGCGCTTGATCCGCGCCGCGGCGAAGCGGAATGCCGCGCGCGGCACGACATAGGCGATGGTCGGAACACGGGCCTCATGCCAGCCGAAACCGGTGTTGATGACATCGGCTCCCGCTGCCTCGACCGCTTGGGCCAGTGTGATGATTTCGTGGGTCGGCGCGCCGCCGTCGACCAAATCGAGCGCCGAGATGCGGTACATCAGCAGCGCTTGTGGCCCGAGTCGCTCACGGGTGCGGCGCACGATCTCGACCGCGACGCGATGGCGGTTCTCCGTACTGCCGCCGAACTCATCGTTGCGGTTGTTCGTGCGCGTCACGGCGAACTGATTGATGAAGTAGCCTTCGGAGGCCATTATTTCGACCCCGTCGAAGCCGGCCCGCATCGCCAGCTCGGCGCAATGAACGAAGTCCTCGATCGTCTGCCAGACCTCGGCGGTGCTCAAGGCGCGGGGCACCCGGCGATTGATCGGCGAAGGGATGTTGGACGCCCCCACCAGCTGCGCCGTCTTGCCGTAGCGGCCGGTATGCAATACCTGCAGGATGATCTTGCCGCCCGCAGCGTGCACCGCCTGCGGAATCGGCTGCAACTCATCGGCCTGCTCGGGCGTGATCAGCTGGGGGCCGTGATCGTCCAGCATGGCCTCCATGTTCATCGCATAGCCGCCAGTGACGATCAGCCCAGCACCGCCGCGCGCCCGCTCCGCGTAAAAAGCGGCCAGACGCTCGACGCCACGCTCGAGCCCGTCGAGCCCGGTGTGCATTGATCCCATCAAGGTGCGGTTGCGCACCGTGTGGGCGCCCAGTTCGATAGCCGAGAGCAGGGTTGGAAAAGCAGTCTTGATACTCATGATGGAGTTCGCATCTTATGTCTAACTAACGTATGTTCGATGGTATAGTTGTTTGACGGTTTCGTGGTGTTCAGGGGAGCAAGGGTTTCCCCGCCCAATGGCGCTGGCTGAAGCACGCGTCGAACGCCGTCACAGTCCTGCCGTCTGCTGGAGCACACAATGAACGAGCAAACCGCCGAGGCGAACCGAGCTGAAGCGCTAGCGCCTTATCTGGCGCCTGGGCGCTTCGCCGACAGCAACCATCCCGCCGTGCAGGCGTTCGCCCGTGCGCATGCGGACGCCTCGATGTCGGCGCGCGAAATCGGGGTCAAGCTGTACTACGCCGTGCGCGATGGCTTTCGTTATGACCCCTACCATTTCGACATGTCCGAAGTGGGTCTCAAGGCCAGCCAGGTGGTCGAAAGCGGGCGCGGCTTCTGCGTCCCGAAGGCCACCTTGCTGGCCGCGGCCGCGCGC